>Ga0335078_10000927_pt1 | contig 44590 bp, 44 predicted proteins | sample Lox_Sample_32_FD_206711 | JGI IMG/M metagenome (GOLD analysis project Ga0335078, IMG submission 206711) | Soil microbial communities from Loxahatchee National Wildlife Refuge, Florida, United States - Lox_Sample_3.2 | ecosystem: Environmental > Terrestrial > Soil > Wetlands | place: USA...
CAAAACCGGGCACCCGCCGCAACTTCCACACCCCGCAAGGCGGGGCCAGAACAACTTCGCAAACGATCATCGGTGGGGCCAGAACTACTTACCAAAGTGGGGCCGAAACAAGTTCGCAAAATCACCCGGCGATCACGCCGCCGGGGTGGCGGGCAATGAACCAGGCCAGGGTGCGGCGGAATTGCCGGCTGGTCAGTGGCCCCGCCGTCCCGTCGTGCACCGGGATGACATCGGCGCGGCCGTTCACCGCGCAATAGGTGCTGACCCACCTGGTGAAGTCGGCCAGAGCCTGCTGGGTAGCAGCGGTGGTGAGCGCGGCGTTGGACGAGGCAGGCCGGGTGCCTTCCCGGTAGGGCAGGCGGGCGAACAGCAGCGGCTGGCCGGGTGGCTGCAGGCGTTCCAGGACTGCCACGGCCCGCGCGGCCGGGTGACCGGCGACCCAGGTGGCTGGCACGCCACGGGGGTCGTTTTCGCCTTTGAACGCCAGCCCGGTGATCTTCTGCCGGTAGGCGGTGCCGTTGCTGTCGCGCTCGCAGCGGGCGCAGCCGCGGGTCAGGTGCTTGATCTCGCTGTCGCGCATCCCGGTGAGGTAGGCGATCAGGATGTAGCAGGCGGTCTGGAGCATCCGGGCGAGGGTGCCCAGGCTGTCGTATCCGCTGTTGCTGTAGGCGATGCGATCCAGCCACGGGCGCCCGTCCAGGCGGAAGCCGACTTGGGTGTCGAGGTAGGTGCCGGCGTCGATGCCCGTCCGGGCGGCGGCGGCAGCGAGCAGCGGTGAGCGGCGGAGGGTGGAGGGGTAGCAGCCGAGTTTGCGGGCCAGGAAGGTGGCGTTGACCTGGCCGCGGAAACCGGGCAGCGGCCGGTGCTCCCGCTCGCTGTCAGCCAGCAGCTCTTCCAGGACCCCGGGGCGCAGCCGCCGGCCTGGGACGTTGAGCTGGGTGTTGTGCAGGGCCAGCGCTTCGGCAGCTGCGGCGAGGATGTCGGGGGCGAAGCCGTCGGTGAACTGCAGCGCCCACGCCAGCAGCGGCCCCATCACCGGCTCGGGGATGCGGGCAGTGCGGTTCTCGCCGCGGGCAGAATGGTTCGGCTCGCCCCACGCATCGAGGCAGACGGGGTCGAACGGCAGTGGGTCGCTCAGGGTTGCGCGGTAGTGCCAGAACAGCCGGACGGATGCCCGGTAGTGCGCCCGCAGTCCCCTGGCGCGGGTGGTGGTCACCAGGTGGCGGTGGAAGTCGTCCAGGTCGGCTGGGCGCAACCGTGCCAGGGCGGCCGGGTGGGGCGGGTCCCCCGCCGCGCGGCCGGCGACCCAGCGCAGGAAGTACCTGACTGCGGTGAAGATCTTCCGGATTGTGGTGATGCTGACCCTGGGCAGGCCCGGCGGCAGCGGCCCCGACAGCAGGCCGCAGAACAGTTCCCTGGCCACGGTGCGGTGCGCGGCGGGCAGTAACGTGAAGTCCAGGACCAGGGAACGCTCGTGCCGCTGAAGGATGGCCGGGGTCAGCACCCACCGCTCATCAGCGAACCTGGAGGTGTGCTCCAGCACTGTGCCATCCCGCAGCTCACGCCCATGCAGCACGCACTGCCCGCTGGTGGCGGGTGCCGCGGCGGCGGTGACAGCGGGGGTGCTCACGGCTCCTCCCGCGGTCCCTCGGCCAGGTCCAGCAGGCTGTCGGCTGGCCTGGCCGCGGCGGCAGCCTGGACCTCGGCGGCGCTGAACTCGGGCAGCACGTGGTGGCGGATGGCTTCCCACGCCGGGCCGTAACGCCGCCACCACGCGTCGGTGTTCATCTGCTCGCGGCGCTGCTCCAGGGCTTCGGCCAGGCTGAGCAGGCGGGGCAGGTGGGTGCGGGTGATCAGGGCGTTGCCGCAGTGGAAGCAGTCCAGGAACGACGCCCGGCAGGTTCCCTCATTCCACGGGCTGGCGTCCCGCCCGGTGCATGCCGTCCAGGCCGTGTCCAGCTCCCCCGTGGCGGCGCGGCGCGCGGTCATGGCATCCAGGCCCACCTGGGCGGCGTCCTCTGCTGGAGCGGGGCCGGGGATGATGCGCAGGGCACCGCCGTGGGATGCCAGCGCCTGCGCGTGGGCCCGCAGCGCGGCCTGCTCGGCGTCGGCCAGCGCCGCGTCCATCGTCTCCTCGGCCCACGCGATGATCACCGGGTCGCTGCGCAGGTAGCTGCCCCACAGCACCTGCATGGTGTTGGAGCGGGCTGCCGAGGGCAGGTGGCCGCCCAGCTGCCTGGTGCGGCGGACCTCGGCGCTGGTACGCAGCCGCCCCAGCTGCAGGCCGAGGGTGTTCCCGTCGTCATCACGAAGGCCGTGGCGCTGTGCCCACTCGCGCAGCGGGACCAGGTTGCCGAGCCGGCCAGTGAACGGGTCGTGGTGCTCGGCGGTGCCCGGCGTGTTGTCCTGGTCGTTGCGCCAGACCGACCACAGCGACACTGACCCGCTGATCTGCCGGCCGCGTGCGGTCAGCTTGTGCACCAGGAGATACAACCCGCCGGGGGTGTGAAGGCGGCGGCTGGGCGGGCCGATCTCCCAGACGGCCTGCCCGGTCCAGTGCGCCGGGCCGCGGCGGCGCTTGATGACGCTCACTTCCACGGCCTTGTCATCGAGCAGCCGGTGCGCGGCGGGCAGTTCCTTGACCGTCTCGCCGTTACGGCCGCTCAGCGCGACCATGAGCACCAGCAGCGGGGGCAGGTCCGCGCGGGTGAGGAACAACTGCCCGGCCAGCTGCTTCCTGGCACGCCGCCCCTTCCCGCCGGCGACCGGGACGATGCCGGTGGCGGCCATCGCGGCCAGTTCCGCGCCCTGGGCACGCTCAGCTTCGCTTAACGCGGCGCGGTCGCGTTCATAGCGGTTTAGCAGCCGTTCGCCAGCCTCGATGCGCGCGCAGACTGCGACCGCGTCCGAGCGTGCTGCGGTCAGGATCCGGGCCAGCTCACCGTCGGAATATCCGGGCCTGCCGTCCTGGCGAGGGTCTTTCCACCGGCGGCCCAGGTAATCGGCCACCTCGGCGGCCAGTGAACCGCGCAGCGGCTCCTGCCCCAGCAAGGCCAGCAGCTGGCGCAAGTCGCGCAGCGCCGCCGGTGGTGTCAAGGTGGCTGCCCGGTGCGCGTGGAACCGGTCGAGGTGGGCCGCCTGCAACATGCCCGGGTTGGCGGGCACCGGCTGCTGGCTGGCTGCAAACCGCAGGAACCGGCCTGCCGTGCCCCACGCGCACACCGCCGACGCCAGGGTGCGCAGCTGGCCGCCGGGGCCAGTGCGCGCCGCGAACGCTGCAGCGAGCGGCTCGTGCCAGCCAGCGGCCGGCAGCCCGGCGAACCCGAACACGCGCCGCCGCCCGTCATCGCCCTCGAATGCCACCTCCGGCCCGCGCAGGCCGGTGCGGGCTGGCGCCGGCGCCTGGTAGCTCCCAGCCGGGATCGGTGAGCGGTGCCCCGGCCTGGTCCGGACCCGGCCTGCCGGGACGTTCACCCTGCTTCCCCGGCGGGAGCTGGAATGGCGTCCCAGTCGTCAGGGATCAGCTCCATCCGGGTCTGCATTTCCAGTTCCTGCAGCACGTGCAGGTATTTCAGCGTGGTCTCGGCCGACCGGTGGCCAAGCCGGCGGCGCACCCAGTCCAGCGGATCCCCGAAGATCCGCTGATACTGCCCCCGCGCCCCGGCCGGCATGGCGGCCAGCTCGGCGATGTGCCCCCGCTGCAGCTGCTCCAGGGTGAGCACCGCAAAAGTGTGCCGGAGCATGTGCGGATGGCAGGCAACCATCACGCCGACGCGCTCACAGCGCCTGCTCGCCGTGCGGAAGATCTGCTTCCAGCCCGATGTCGTGACCGGCATCCCGTGCTCGCCCAGCCACAAAGCGGCCGGTTCCAGCCCGTCGGGCGTGGGGATCAGCAGCCGCGCACGCTCGGCGGGCGTGAGATGCTCCAGCATCACGCGGACCTCACCGCCGCCAGGCCGCCGCAGGACAGCGCCCGGATGGGTTCCCTGGGTGCTCTCGATCACCAGCGGCTCGCGGATGCCGCCATATGCTCCGCGGCTGCGCGCACTGGCTATCACCTCCGCACGGTCGGCCGCGCAGTACTCCCCGGCCTTGCGGGCCAGAGCAGCGGGAAGATACACCCAGCGCGCCGAGCCATTCTTGGCCACCGCCCCCGGCAGCCAGAACCGCTGATACGCCTGTCCGTTCCCGCCACAGGGCACCTCCAGGACGGTCAGGCTCGCCTGCTCGGCGAGCCGCAGCCCCGTGCGCACCATCACATCAGCGAACAGCGCATTACGGCTCGCCCACCGCCCGCGGAACCCCGCGTCAGGCAGCCCGCCGGGCCCGTAACCGCGCAGCCCCGCATCCCGCCACTGGCGGTACTGCGCCGGGGTGAGCCACCTCACCTGATCCCGGTCTGCGTCGCGGGCCTGCGCAGCCGGGACCGTCGGTCCGCCGTCACCTTGAGGCTGCCAGCGCGCACCCGCGCGCCGTGCCCGGTGCGGGACCGGATTGGCTGCCAACAGCCGCTGGCGTGCCGCCCAGGAGAAGAAGCCGTTGACCAGAGCCAGCTCCCTGTTCCATGTCGAGGCCGCCACCCGCGGGCCTGCCGGGTCGAATCGGCGCCAGTACAAGAAGGCCGCGTGATCTTCTTCCGCGGTATCCCGCCACGACTTGCCTCCTCGCGAGCCGTGCAGGAAGCGCAGGAACCGGCACAGGTCCCCCGCTGCCGCCAGCCGCGTGTTCTGAGCCGCCCCGATCATCGCCGGGCGCAGGAAGAATCTATTCAGGTCGATGTCATAGTCCTGCGCCGGCGAGACCAGGAACGGCGCCCCGTCCGGCACATCCGCCTCGTCCAGCCAGGCATCGAGATCATCAAGCAGGCCGCCGGGATCCACCTCTCCGGGAAGAAGCTCGGACAAGCGCGGCATTCCGCGTCTCGTCAGCACTGCCCGCCACTGCCCATCTGTCACGGAGGGCAACCGTAGTGCATCGATCAGTGAACAGTGACCGGTCGCGCATAACCGTCGATCAGCAGCGGCCCGGCCGGCTCGCCGGCGGCGGTGGTGATGGTGGCGATGATCACCGGGTCGTCCAGGTCAGTGGTCATCGCGTAGCGCGGGTCGAAGCCGGGGCCGGGGCCGATCAGGGAGATCCGCTGCGGCTTGCTGCCGGGGTCGCGGATCAGGCCGTAGGCGCAGGCCCAGGGCTGGACCGGGAGCAGCAGCGGCGGGCGCGGCGTGGCGCGCAGCAGCCCGGCTGCGGCGTTCACGTCGTAGACCCAGAGACCGAAGACGAACCACTGCCCCGGCGTGCTGTCCGGGGCGGCCTGCCGGGGCGGCGTGCTGCCGCCCCGGCCGCCGGCGGGGGTGGTCATGCGGCGCCCGCCAGGTCCGCCTCGCCGCCCGCACCCGTGCCCCCGGCCCCGGCGGGCGCGGCGGCGGCGGCGGCGAGGCGGAACCGGCGGGGCTTCTCGGTGGCCAGCTCGGCGCCGCCGTGCTTGACCAGGGTGTCCAGGGCGTTGGCGATCGCCCCGGAGGAGTTGCCGAGCACCTTGTGGATCTCGTGCGGGGTGAAACTCGCATCCGGGTAGTCGCGCAGGTGGCCGAGGACCTTCTCGCGCAGCCCGCCGGGCCGGGCGCCCGCGGCCTTCTTCCCGCCGGCGGCGCCCTTGAGCGCCCGGCGGGCCTGGGCGGCCTGGTCGTAGATCTCGTCCATGCCCGCGAGCGCGGATCGGAGGTCCCCGCCGCCGGTCAGCACGGTCGCGGCGGCGGAGGCGGCGGACCGGATCTGCTCGATGCGCCCGGTGATCTCCGCGACAAGGGCCGGGTCCGGCGGTTCGCCGACGGTGTTTTCCTGGGCAGCCGGGCTGTCGCCGGGGCCGGGCTCGGCGTCGCCGGCGGGCTCGTCCTGACCCTGTTGCGGCCCGGTGCCCGTGTCCGGCTCGTCGGGGGCGCCGTCGGCGGGGCTGCTGTCAGGCGGGGCTGCCTGGCCCGCTGCGACGGGGCCGGGGCCGCGGCCGGCGCTGGGCTCCTGCTGGCCGGTGCCGGCGGTCGCTTCCTGCTCGGCGGGGCCGTCCTGGTCCCCGGCGGCGGGGTCGTCGCCTGGCTGGCTGCCGGCCTCGGGCTCGTCTGGCCTGGGGCCGGTGCCGGGCTCGTGCCCGGCGGGTTCGGTGGCGGTCAGGGTCCAGGTGTCGGGGATGCCGGGCTTGCCGCCCTTGGTGCGGGTGACGGTGCCGGCGGTTTCCAGTGCGGTCAGGGCGTCGCGGGCGGCGGCGCGCCCGATCCCGAGAGCGTCGGCGACGCCGGCGGTGGTCGCGCCGCCAGGGCTGGCCGCCAGCGCGGCGCAGGCGGCCGCTGCCGGGTCACCGGGCGCGGGAGGGGTAGCGGGTGCCGGGGCGGGGGCCGGCGCGGCGTGCGCCGGGCTAGGGGCGGCGGAGCGGGGGCCGTGGGGCGTGTTCTTCGTGCGTGCCATTGTCGTGACTCCTTTTCGTTTCCGGCGGCATTTCATTGCCTGGATTCCGGTGTTTTCTGGACGACAATCGCTCTGCGCCCGGCGTGAAGTCAAGCGGTGAATGCAGAAATTTCTGGTTTCCCGGCAAACTCCAGGACGCCGGGTCTACGGAATGTGAATTAGGCCCGCTTGCGGGATCTCGCACACCGGGCGGGAACACCTTCTCACCTCGCAGGACGCACCGGTCCGCGCCGTGATCGCCGCTCAGCCAGGACGGGGGCGCCGACCGGTTCCGCACACCGCCATACTGAATTAATCTTTACTCGCACCCTTTTTCATAGATACACGCGGACAGCCTTTTCTTCTGGATTCCGGCCTTCTTTTCCGCGCGTCATCGAACCGGCTTACCTGATTTCCCCGGTTGTGCACTCGCGTCAGCGCGAGTACCTGCTGCGACGGGCGGCCGATCACCGGCCAGCCGCGCGGCTCACCTCGCGGAGACGCTCGGGTTGCTGAGCCGTGGATGGCCCAGTGGGCCTGGAGGGCGCTGGGATTCGCCAGCGCTGGCTCGTGTCCGGAGGACCCGAAGCTGCCTTTGCTCCCCGGCCTTGGGTCAGCAGAGCCCGATCGGGACGCCGTCCCGGTGGTCGCCGGCGAGCAGCACGCCCGGCCGCCGCCTCGGCGGTGCCGTACCATGCGCGCCGGCCGCGCATGAAGATCAGCCAGCCGTCGCGGTGAGGGCGGATGACCACCGGAACACGGAGATTCCAGACCGCAGCACTCGCCAGGGGCACGCAGTTCTTCCCGGCATCGGCGCGGGTCACCGGCCTTCTCCTTCCGGCGGCTGGCCTGGCTGGGGTGGCTCGATCTCGGTCAGCCGCCGGAAAGCGCGCAGCAGCCGCAGCGCAGGTGACCGGCCGGCGTAGGCGTCGAAAAAGCCCCGGCAGATCGCCGGCCCGAAGCCCGGGTTGTCCCCGTACTTCAGAGTCTGATGGCAGACCACATAGGTGCCCTCGGCCAGCACCCGCCGGACGAACGCGGCCGTCTGCTCCGCGCCGAGGTGCATCTTGTCACCGGGCCTCAGGATGCAGGTTGAGCAGCGCTCGGACAGCAGCCGGCTCAGCCCGCTGGCCCGGTCGGTGATGTCCTGCCGCAGGTCCGCGCCCTCGGCTGCACCGTCGTCCTCGTCCTCGTCCTCGGCTCGGGCCGTGGCCGCCCCCGGCCCGGGGTGGGCACGGCCAGCCTGGTCGCCGCCGGCGGCCCTGTGGTCCGGGCCGGAGTGCAGGCGCCGACGGGCGAGACGCTCGGCCTCCAGCCAGAATTCCTCGTGGGCGGCGGCCAGGTAGGAATCGGCGGCCTGGGCCAGGCTCGGGTCGTCGCGGGCCAGCCCGAGGTCGGCAGCCAGGCTGTCCCGGTCGTAGTCCCACCGCGCGGTCAGGTCGGGCGTCTCGTACAGGCCCGTGACCTGCTGGTCAGCCCCGGCGATGCCGCGCAGCAGGTCATGGTAGAACGGCTGTGCGTCAGCGTCGCTGCGGTCGCCGATCTGCCAGTACGCAGCAGCCTTGCCGTGCCGGCGCCCGAGCCGGCCGGCCTGGCGCAGCGCGGCCTGCGCCGGCGCAGGATGCGGGACGGGAGTGCTCACCTGCTGTGCTCCTTCCCGGTGTCTGCGGGCCGGGCATCGGTGGTGTTGGCGGCCAGGTGCTGGCAGGCGAGGCGCTCGGTCTCGTGCCAGAAGCTCTCGGCCGCCGCGTCCAGGTAGGCGGTCGCGGCGTCTGGCAGGAGCTGGTCTTCGCCGTCCAGGCCGAGGTCGCGGGCCAGGTCGGCTTCGGTGTACCCGCCGCCGGCGGACAGGCCAGGGGCCGGGTATGCGTCGAGGATCACCGGGTCGCCGTCCTCAATGCCGCGCAGCACGGCGCGGTAGGTGTCCTCGGGGGTGTTGCCGTCGAACATCCAGGAGGCTGCCGCCTTCCCCGCGTCGCGGCCGAGGTTCTCAGCATCGCTGGCGATGCTGGCGGCGGGTGCCGCAGGGCTGGGGGTGGCCGGCGTGCCAGGCCGGCCAGAACTCCTCGTCACCGTCGGCGCCGGGTGCTCGCGGGCGGGGGCCGGCGGGCCGGTCCGGGCTGGGAGGCTGGCCTGGGGTGGGGTGATCAGGCGGACCTGGTCTCCGTCGTGCAGGAGCATGGCCAGGGTGCTGCCGCTGTCCCAGCGGATGTTCAGCTGGCCGAGCCGCGGGTCGTAGCTGGTGACGGTTCCCTCGTCGCCGGGCCGGAGCCGGGTGTGCGGGTCGGTGGTGTGTTCCAGGGCGATGCGGTCGCCCCGCTGGTAGCCGGGCTGGCCGCTCACCGGGTGCTCGCTTCCTGCGCGGGGGCGGCCTGCGCGGGCTGGAGGGACGTCATCTCGGCCTCGGTGAGCAGGGCGCCGAGCACCTGCCAGTGGGCATGGCGGAGCGTGATCGCCCGGTCGAGGTCGGCGGGCATGCGCTGGAGCTCGCCGAGGTCGTTCAGGCTCAGACCGTGGTCCAGGCGCTGCTCGATCTCGGTGAGCTTGGCGCGGATCATCACGATGGCCTGGCGGATGGTGCGCTCGGTGCCGTTGACTCCCCGGGCGGCGCTGTCGATGGCGTGGGCGGCGGGCCGGTCGCGGCCGTCGATGAGCTGGCTGAGCTGGTCGTAGGAGATGCGGTCGTCGTTCACCTGGTAGCTCCTTCGGGCGGGCGGGGGGCTGTCCTCGGGTGGGGAGTCCCCGCCCGAGGGTGGCCGGGGTTCAGGCGGTCAGGGCGCGGGTGGCGGCGCGGGCGATGACCTCGATGGTGTCGGCGGGGTCGGTGAGGGTGATGACCTGGGCGTCGGCCCATTCGTGCTGGTCGCCCCAGGGGTAGGGGTCGTCGGGGCGCAGGATGATCACGCCGCAGCCGGTCTTGGCCAGGCGGGTGATGCGCCGTTGCCCGCCGGCGATCTCCTCGGGGATGTAGTGGGTGTCGGAGACGATGGCCAGCAGCCGGGCGGCGCCCGGTTGGGACAGTCCGAGCGCGCCGTCGAGAGCGTCGATGGCGCGGCAGAGCTGCTCGGTGCCGTCGGGGGCCTTGAAATCGGTGACCCGGCCGGGTGCCTGGCCGGGGTGGGTGAGGGCGTGGACCTGCTCCCCGTACAAGACGGTGGCGGTGGTCGCGCCGGGTAGAGATGAGGCGGCGCGGGCGAGGATCCAGGCGGCGGAGGCGACCGGGCCGGTGAATGCCTTCATGGAGCCGGAGATGTCGCAGGCGATGCCGACGCGCAGGGGCGGAGCGGGCACGCGGCGGCTGCGGGTGCGGGTGAAGGGCTCGGCGGTGGGGCGGGCGCCGGCGGCGCGCTGGGCGTCGGCGGCGACCACCTGCCGCATCTTGAGCCGGCCGGGCGGGACCGGGGAGGTGATGGTGACGGTGTCGCGTCCGCCGGCGGTGGCGTCGCGCAGGGTGCGGGTCAGGCGGCGGGCGGCGGCCTTCTCGCCGTCGCGGGGTTCGCGGGTGCCGGTGACGGCCGGCGGGGTGTCACGGCGGGCGAAGACTTCGCGGGAGGCGCGGTGGGCGTCGATGCGGGCGGTGTTCTCGGCGTCGCGTTCGGCCTGGCGGCCGGGCGGGAACGGCGGCGGCGGGGTGAAGTCCGCCTCGACGGCGGCGCTGATCGCCTTGATGGCGTCGCGGATGGCGTCCAGCAGGTCCGAGAGGTCGATCTCGACGGGGGCGGGAGGCGGGGCGTCGGGGTCCAGGCCGAGGATGCGGCACCAGCGGCGGGCGAGGCGGACGATGGTGCGGGCGTCGTCGTCGGCGACCTGGTGGGCGGTCTGCCAGGTGTCTTCGAGGCGCTTGAGGGCGCCGGCGCCGATCGCCTTCTCGACCTGGGCGGCGACATCAGCGGTCTCGGCCGGTTCGAGGATGCCGGCATCGCGCCTGGCCAGGACCAGGGCGGCGGCCGAGGCGGCCTCGCGGGGGGTGCCGGGGGCGGCGCCGGCGGCGGTGAAGTCGCCGAGGATGAGCTTGCTGACGGTGGCGCGCAGCCAGCGGCGGTCGCCGGGGCGGCGGGTGACCTGGGCGGCCTCCATGCGGGACTCTTCGAGCAGGTGGGCGGCCTCGCACCAGTTGGCTTTCCCGGCGGGCGGCGGGCAGACCTTGCTGTGGGCTGCGTGGCCGCCTTCGTGGGTCAGCGCGCCCCAGATGACCGGGTAGCGTTCGCGGTCGGCCGGGCTGGCGGGGTTGGCGGACGCGGGCTTGACGTCCAGCAGCTTGCCGTCGACCTCGATCACCGGGACGCCGGGGATGTAGCAGGCGGGGTGGCCCAGGCCGGCGCCGGGGGCGCAGGCCACGGGCACGGGGCGGCCGGCGATCGCGGGGATCTCGGCGGTCATGGCGGCTGATAGCTTGCGCCAGGCTCCCGTGGGTGTGGCCAGGGCGGGCGGGGCGGGCGGGTGCAGGGCGGTCATCGGGGTGCTCCTTTCCGGGGGGTGCGGCGGGGGGTTCAGACCTGGCGGCCGAGGGCGAGGGGGGTGATGGTGCGGCCGAAGGCTTTGCGGAGGGCGGCGGCGACGACGTCCTGGTCTTCTTCGGGGGCGATGCCGGCGAGGTTGGCGGCGGCGGCGTTCTCGCCCAGCGCGGCGGCGGTGCGCTGGTAGCCGATCAGTTCGCGGAGCTGGGGTGACCAGCCGATCTCGCCTGTGGCCTGCCGGGCGGCGAGGTCGCAGGCGGCGCTGATGGCGCGGGGGTCGATCTTGAGGGCGCGGGCGAGGTCGTAGTCGGTGCCGACCTTGACCTGGACCGTGAATCTCGAGGAAAGGGCCTCGGTCAGGACCGCGCCGTGGACGTTGGGGTTGTGCCCGCCGATGATGTAGAACCCAGGGGCGGCGGTGATCGTCTCGCCTTTGTGGGCCTTGACCGTGACCTCGCCGCGGCCGTCCATGGCGGGGTAGGTCACGGCCAGCACGGCCGGGGAGATCAAGGTGGTGTCGTCGATGAAGAGCACCTTGCCCTCGGTCATGGCGGTGATCAGGGGTCCGTAGACGAACTCGTAGGTGCCGTCGTCGCGCTGGGTGTAGTCGCCGACCAGGTCACCGGTCGTGGTGTCGCCGTCGCCGGCCACCGTGATGACCTCGTCGCCGAAGGCGGCCTCGACCAGGGAGGTCTTTCCGGTGCCGGGCGGCCCGTACAGCAGGGCGGGGATGCCCGCCGCGCGCAGCCTGCGCAGCGCGTCGACGTCGGGCATGTCGGCCAGCGCGCGGGGGCGGTAGACCGCGCCGTTCGGCCGTGTCACGCCCGAGGGGGCTGGGGCGGCGGCCGGCGTGGCGGGGGCGGCCGGCGCGGCGGGGGCTGCGGGGGCGGGCTTGGGCGGGGCGGCGGGCCTGGGCGCCGGCGTGGTGGAGATGCCGCCGGCTGCCGCCGTGGTGGCGGGGGTGGCCTGGTACCGGGCGGGCTTGCCGGGTACGGGCTCGGCCTCCCCGCGTTCGGCGAGGGTTTTCAGGGCGTTGCCGACGGCGCCGGCCGAGCGGTCCAGGGCCTTGGCGATCACGGTGGGCGTGTGCGCGCCGGGGTTCTCATCGAGCCAGGCGGCAACCTGGCGGCGCAGCTCGCCGTTGCCGAGCCGGCCCGTGGCCGTGGTGCGCGGGGCGGTGGTGGTCATCGTGATTCTCCGGTACGGGGGTTGAAGGGGGGCGGGGGGCAGCTGCGGGGGTCAGCTGGTGGCGCAGCGGCAGTCGTCGGCTGCGAGGTCGTCGCCGAAGGTGGTGAGCAGTTCGGCCAGCGTGGCGGGGTGATAGGTGAATGCGGCGGGGTCGAGGTCAGCCAGGTCATTCCGGGTCATGATCAGCAGCCATGCCGACTCGGCGTTCAGCGCGCGGTAGAAGTCCTCGGTGATCACGCGGGCCTCGGCGCCGTCCCAGATGAGATGCGGGTTGCCAGGCCCGGTGACCAGGTCGTCCGCGTCACTTTCGGCGACAATTACTTTCGCGCACATTTCCGGCCGGCCTCCTTTATAAAATAGGCGGGGATTCCGTATCCCCTATTCCGTTTCCCTATTTCCTTGGTACACGACGACGCTATCTCGGCACCCCCGGCCAGTCAACCAATATCCGGCCCCCGCGCCAGAATTTTCCCGCCAATTTACGGCCGCTAATTCGCGGATTGCTATTGCCCGGATACTGTCGGCGCTCGCCCCCTTTTCCCGCGCCTTTTCGCCGCCGCGCGCCGCCGTGGCCCGCTCTTTTCGCGGTTCCGCCGCCTCGCGTACGCCGGCCCGGTACCCGCTTGCCACCCGCCTCGCCGTACGCCGCCTCGCCGCCCCGCACGCCGCCTCGCACGCCGACCTGGGCACCGCCTCGCCCGCAGCCTCGGCCGCCAGGCCGGGGCAATGCTGGTACCGGACCTGTACACACGTTTACAACAACACAAGTAAGCAAGGACAACAGGCCATTTAAACACGCAGTAGCAGCCCGGCCCTGCATTTTTTCCCATTGTTTTACGGGCTTTACCCGTATCGGTCTGGGAGTGCGCTGGAAGGTCCATTCTGGCCACTGCCTGCGTCTTCTGACGGGTACAGGGGTTCCGGTGTCGGCAGGTAGCCGTAACGGAACCCGCATTAGCTGGCGAGGTGGAATGCGGGAAGGATCGGGATCGTCCGCGCCTGACGTTATCGCCGCGCAGGAGCTGGTGCCGTCATGTGCTTCCGGGGTCCGGCGGCAATCCCTGCCATGCCGGTGAATCCGGCGGTACCAGCATGGCCGGGCAGCGCGTCCGGTGGGACGTACTGCCGCTTCATTGCCGACGCTGTCCGCGCGATTGTGCTGCGGTTGCATGGTGATGGTAGCGGGGCTGCGCGAGCGGCATCCAGTCCGCCGACCGGCCGGTAACCGGGGCGGGCGGAGGGGCGCGAGACCGGGCCGGGTTACCGGGCGCCGCGGCGCTCATACGGCTGCGAGGCGGGCGCGGGACCGTCCGGCTGGCGTGTAGGGTCCGCAGATCCGTGAGCACTTGCGGGCCGGTTACCTGTGGCGTTCCTGGCGATGAGCACAGCTGCCTTGCCGACGATCCGGGTGATCATGAGCAATCGGGCGGGGTAGCCGCGTCCGCGGGCGGCTGCCTGGTGATGGCCAGGATCGGCGTGCGACGTCATTGACGATCTTGGGGCTGGGCACGCCGGAGCGTTCTCCGGTCGTGGCGCGGGCTTGGCGGTGGTCACTGCGCGGACCCTCCGGCTTGGCCGGTCCGGGAAGTCTGGCGGTCAGGCGGCACGTCGCGAGGTGGCAGGTGACGCGCCGCCGCGGCTGTCGTGCGCCATGCCGCCGAGGCTGAGCTGGCGGCAGAAGCAGGCGGGGCGGGGCCGGGCCGCCGGGGATCTGATAATCGCGCGTTCTGCCTTGCCGCGAAAGCGGTGATCGCGGCAACCGGCAATCACAGTACCGTGCCTATCACGGAAGGCGTGCCTGAGTTACCGCCAATTTGCCCGTTGACGGGAGCGCGGGAATATCGGTGACGACGGGTCCCGGACTTCCGGATGGACGCGGACCGGGCCCGGCCGCGCAGATGATCAGGGAGGTGCCCGGATGGCCGGAGCGTCCCCGGGTGTAGCCGGCGCTCTGACGCTGCGGTTCACCCGGCAGATGACGGCGATCCTGGCCGCCCTGGATGAGACCGGGACGTTCGTCACTGCCCGGGAACTGCACGGGCTGCTGGGCCGGCAGGGACAGCAGGTTGGCCTGACCACCGTTTACCGGTGCCTGCGGAAGCTGGCTGACACCGATAACGTCGACGTCCTGCGCACCCCCGGCGGGGAGACCGCCTACCGGCGCTGCTCGCAGGAGCACCACCACCACCTGATCTGCCGTTCCTGCGGCGATGTGGTGGAGGTCAACGGTCCGGGTGCGGAGCGCTGGGCCGAAGAGACCGCCGCCGCTCATGGGTTCAGCGATGTCAGCCACACCCTGGAGATCTCCGGAACCTGCGCGGCCTGCAGGCGGGGGTAACTGGAGGGCGGCGGCACGGGCATGCCGTCGCTCGGGCCGGGCCGCCCGCCAGCCGTCCAGCCGGAGCTGCGGGATCGGCGCGACACGGGCGTGTTGATGAAACTGGTTTTCATTATTGATAGAGTCCGCTGCCATGCGAGTGGCATTCACCGGGAAGGGCGGCAGCGGGAAGACGACCCTGGCCGCCATGTTCGTGCGGCACCTGTCCGGCCTGGGACAGCGGGTCCTGGCAGTGGACGCCGATATCAACGTCCCATCTGGGGGCGCTGCTATCCGCTGCGGCCCGTCCGGAGCTGGCGTTGTCGCGGCCGGCGAACGTCGCGGCGATCCGCGCGCACTTGCTCGGCTCCAACACGCTGGTGGGCGGGGTGGACCGGTTCGTCAAGACCACTCCGCCCGGTCCGGGCTCGGGCCGGGTGCGCCTGGATGACGGCGACCCGGTCCTGGCCGGCTACTCGATCCCGGCCGGGCGGGGGGTGAGGCTGATGCACGTGGGCACCTACGAGGCCAGCGGGATCGGGACGAGCTGCTACCACGCGGATCTGGCGATCCTGGAGAATCTGCTGTCCCACATGGTGCTGCTCTCGGGCGAGTGGGTCGTGTGTGACATGGTGGCCGGTACCGACGCGTTCTCCAACTCCCTGCATGCGCAGTTCGACCTGATCGTGATGGTGGTCGAGCCGACTCCGGAGTCCGCCGCGGTCGCTGTCCGTTACCGCGACCTGGCGGTCGCGGCGGGCGTGGGCGATGGCGTGGTGTTCGTGGCCAACAAGGTTGCTGACGCCGCCGACCGGCAGTGGCTGCGCCAGGCTCTGGGAACGCCGGCGCTGACGGAACTCGGGGCCTTGGACGGGTTGCGCCGCGCCCGGCAGCAGGGCCGTACGCCGGTGCCGAATGATCTGCCCGACCTCGCCCCGCTGGACCCGATCGTTGACGCTGCCCGGAATAGTCCGCTGGATGGCGACCGCCGTGCCGGGCTGCTGCGTGAGCTTCACCTCAGGCTCGCTGAGGAGGACTGGGTCCGCGCGGCGCACGGCGACGTCACTGGCCAGTTCAGCCCGGCTGGAGCCTGACGGTGTCCCAGCTCGCCTCGCCGGGTGCGCCAGCCGCGCCGCGCGATGCCGGCCTGCCGCCGCGGCTGCGGGCGCGGCTGACTGGCGACCTGGCCCTGCTCATGGGCGAGCGTCCCCTGCTGACCAGCTTGCTGGACGGGTTCGGCTCCCCGCTCAACATCGTCGTGCCGGCCCAGTTGCGGGCCACCACCGAGGCTTTCCGCCTGGTGCTGGCCGAGCACGGGCTGAGGTACCGGCTGTTCCTGGCCCACAAGGCGAACCGCTCGGCGGCGCTGATCCGGCAGGCCGCGGTCGAGGGCCTGGATCTGGATGCCGCCTCGCACGGCGAGCTGTGCAGCGGGCTGGCCGGCGGGTTCCCCGGCGCCCGGATGGAGGCGACCGGCCCGAAGAACCCGGCGTTCCTGCGGCTGGCGGTCCAGCACGGGCTGCTGATCCACGTGGACAACCCCGAAGAGCTGACCCACCTGGACCGCACGAGCGCCAGCCTCGGCAACGCCGGCCCCGTTGACGTGGTTCTGCGGATCGCCGCCCCCGCCGCCGGGGACACCGGATCCGGGACCGGGGTGCGGGCCGACACGAGATCCCGCCCGCCCAGGCCGGCGAGGCCCTGGCCTGGCTGGCCGGCCACCGGGCCGCGATCCGGCTGCGGGGGCTGGCGTTCCACCTGACATCCGGCGGGGTCCGGGAGCGCGTGGCGGCCTTCGAGACGCTTACACCGCCGGCTACGCGATGGACTTCGCCGAGTCCGCGACCCTGCTCCAGCGCACCGCTGCCAAGGTCGCCCTCGCCCGTACCGGGGAAGGGTGGACCTGGTGGCGCGACGATGAGTACCCGCCCCAGGCCCCGGGGCCAGTCTCGTGATCTGCGACGACATCACCGCGCTGATCGGGAACACGCCGCTGCTGCGGCTGCCGGCCCGGGCACATGGCCTGCCCGGCGTCGACGTCTACGCCAAGCTGGAACTGCTGAACCCCATCGGATCGGTCAAGGACCGCACCGCCTGGGCCATGCTCCGCCCGCACCTGGACGAGCTGCGCTCCCGCGCCGGGATGGTCGTGGAGTCATCCAGCGGCAACACGGCCAGGGCACTGCAGGTACTGGCCGGCGTCCACGGCATCCCGTTCCGCACCGTCACCAACCGGATCAAGGCCGACGAGGCCCGTGACCTGCTGCGCCTGCTCGGCGCCGGCATCGAGGAACTACCCGGCACCAGCGACTGCCACGACCCCACCGACCCGGTCCTGGTCATCGAACGCCAGGTGGCCGCCTCCGCCGGCCTGCTGCACCACACCTCCCAGTACACGAATCCGGCGAACGTCGCCGCTCACCACGCCACCGGCGCGGAGATACTGGCCGACCTGGGCCCCGTCGACTACTTCATCTCCGGCCTCGGCACCACCGGCTCCACCCGCGGCATCGCCGAGACCCTGCGCGAGGCGAACCCCGGCGTCGAGGTCATCGGGGTCGTCGCCGACCCTGCCGACTACATCCCGGGCATCCGCACCGCCGACGAGATGTACGAGGTCGGCCTCTACCAGCCCGGCCTGTACAACGCGGTCGTCACCGTTACCTCCTCCGACGCGATCGAGGCGACCCTGCGGCTGATCCGGACGGCGGGGCTGCTCGCCGGGCCTACCACCGGCGCCAGCCTCGCCGCGGCCAGCACCCGCCTGGCCACCGCCAGCCCTCGCGGCGCCCACGTCACCGGGACCGGCACGGCGGACACGGGCCGCCGCCGGACAGCGGTGCTGCTGGCGTGCGACCGGATCGAGGGGCACCTGAGCTACCTGCGGACCCGCCGCCCCGACCTGTTCGGCCGGCCCGTCCCCGATGGCAGCGTCCGCGCCGTCAACGCCATAGCGCCCGGCGTCGGGCTGTCCCCGGCGGCGGCGGCCTGGCTGGCGGGCCAGCCAGCGCTGACCGTGGACACCCGCGGCATCGCCTACGCCACCGGCCACATTCCCGGCGCGGTCAACATCACCGACCACGCCCTGGAAGCCCTGCTCGACGACGGCGTCCCCTTCCCCGATGGCGCCCGGGTACTGCTCGCCTGCGCTGTCGGCGCCCGCTCCGCCCGGTACGCCACTCACCTGCGGGCGCATGGCCTGGACGCCCGCAGCCTCGACGGCGGCATGGCCGCCTGGCGCGACGCCGGCCTGCCACTTCAGCGAGCCGCCCCCCGCGACGACGCCAGGGGCTGGCCGTCGTGAGCGAGGACCTGCGGGCCGAGTTCCCGTTCTTCGGCCACCATCCCGGCCTGGTCTACCTCGACTCGGCCGCGACCACCCCGATGCCCCGCCCGGTCATCGAGGCCGTGCACCGGCACCTGACCACCGCCACCATCAACCCCGGCCGCGGCTCCTACCGGCTCGCCGGGAACGCCGCCACCGCCATCGAGGAAGTCCGCGGCCAGGTCGCGGCGTTCCTGAACGCCCCCGACTGCGAGGGGATCGCGTTCACCAGCGGCACCACCGCCGCCCTCAACGCCCTGACCCGCGGCTGGGCCGCGCACGCGCTGCGGCCCGGCGACGAGATACTGCTGTCCCCGGCCGACCACGCCGCCACCACCGGCCCCTGGCACGCGCTCGCAGCGACCCTGCCGGTCCGGCTGGTCAGCTACAAGCTCACCCCGTCCGGCGACCCCGACGTGGCCGACATCGCCGCCCGCGTCACTTCCCGCACCCGCGCCGCCGTCATCACCCACGTCCACAACGTCTACGGCGAGCGCGCCAGCGTCGCCGAGATCCGCCGGCTGCTGGGGCCGGACGTCATCATCGTGCTGGACGCCGCGCAGAGCATCGGGCACTTCGCCGTGGACGTGCGGGCGCTGGGCGCCGACGCGGTCGCGTTCTCCGCGCACAAGATGTTCGGCCCGCCTGGCACGGGCGTCCTCTACCTCGCGCCGCGCCTGCGGCAGGCGATGACCGTCACCGCCGAAGGCGGAGTCTCGGCGAACGCCACCGGCCTGGCCCGCGTCCTCGAACGCGGCACCCCCAACACCGCCGGCATCGCCGGGCTCGGCGCGGCCATCGGGTTCCTCACCGGCTACGGCCTCGACCGCGTCCACGCCGAGCTTTCTGCCCTCACCCGCGGCCTGGTCGAGCGGCTGCGCGCGCTGCCCGGGACCGAACTGCTCCCCGGAGTCGCCTACAGCACCGCCTGCACCACCGGCTACGGCATCGTCTCCTTCCGGCTAGCCGGGATCAGCTTCGCCGACGCCGGGTTCATCTTCGACGACGCAGGCATCTGCGTCCGAACCGGCACCCACTGCGCCCGGCAGCCCGGACCGGGCGGCGACTCCATCCGGATCAGCGCCCACGCCTACACCACCCCCGGCGACCTCGACCGCGCCTGCCAGGCCCTGGCCTGGATCAGCGGCCGGCGTCCCCGGAACTGACCGGCCCCGGGCCGCCGGCCGCCGCCGTGACTGAGGGCGGGCATGCCGGCCGGGGACCGCTGTTCACCGGCAGGCGGCGCAGAGGCCGAGCACGTCGAGGCGGTGGCTGCGGGCCTCGAATGCCTCGGCGTCGGCGAGCTGGCCGATGGCCCCGGCCAGCTGCTGCTCGAAGCCGTCCGGGAGGGTCACGTCGGTGACCTTGCCGCAGTTCCCGCAGAGCAGGTGGTGGTGGTGCTCGGTGAGGTCCTCGGCCAGCTCGAAGCGGGTGAACTCGTCGCTGGCCGTGACCCGCCGGACGAGACCGGCGGCGTGCAGGTCGGTCAGGTGCCGGTAGGCGGAGCTGCGCGGCAGGTCAGGGAGCCGCTCGGCTATGTCGCCGATGCTGACCGGGTGGCCGGCGCTGACGAGCAGGTCGACGATGGCGCGGCGCCCGCTGGTATAGCGCTGGTCCACCAGGCGCAGGCGGCGCTCGACGACGCCGTGCAGATCACCGGCGATCTCCTGGGCTGGCGCGGGTGTCATGGTTCCTCCGTGCTGTGCTGGATGGCGTCCGCGACGATGCGGGACACGTGCTGGTCGGCCAGGAAGTACACGGCCTCCCGGCCGCGCCGCTCCACTCCGACCAGCCGCGCCCCGCGCAGCACCCGCAGGTGCTGGGAGACCAGCGGCTGGCTCATGCCCAGCAGGTCCACCAGCTCATGCACGTACCGGGGCCGCTCCGCGAGCTCGGTGACGATCGCCAGCCGGGCCGGCGCGGCCAGCACCTTCAGCAGCTCGCCGGCCGCCTCGAACGCCTTCGTCTGAGCCGACACCACAACATATAAACACATGCCAATCTGTTTATGCAATCAGGCGCCACCTGGCGCCGCGAGCCGCCCGGCCTTCCCGTGCCGGCGGCACGCGGCACCGAGCCGGGACGGCAGGGAATCCGGGCACCGGCACCTCCGGGGGAGAAAGCGCGACGGAGTTGTATTGAGACTCAGTCTCAGACTATATTCATGTCCCATGGACATTACGACACCGGATTCACGCGGGCGCCGGCTGATCCGGCCGCTGCGGAGCGCGGCCCTGGCCGGCGTGGTGGCGGCGCTGGGGCTGGCCGCGGCCGGCTGCGGCGCCAGCAGCGGCGCGAGCACCGCGAGCGGCACGACGGTGATCAGTGCCGTCGCCGCCGAGAACGAGTACGCCAGCGTGCTGAGCCAGATCGGCGGCCAGTACGTGCACGTGACGGCCATCCTCAGCGACCCGAACACCGATCCGCACACGTTCGAAGCCAGCCCGCGGGTCACCCAGGAGATCAGCGCAGCGCGGCTGATCGTGCAGAACGGCGTGGGCTACGACAGCTGGATGAGCAAGATGGAAGCGGCGTCACCGGATCCGGGACGCAAGGTGATCACCGTCCAGCAGGTCCTCGGCCTGCCGGACAGCACCCCCAACCCGCACCTGTGGTACGACCCGAAGACGATGCCGGCCGCGGCCAGGGTCATGGCCGCTGACCTGTCAGCCCTCCAGCCAGCCCACAAGGCGTACTTCCAGGCTCGGCTGAAGGCGTTCAGCGGCTCGCTGGCACCCTGGCTGAACGCGATCGCCCGGTTCAGGGCGGACTACCCGGGCACCACCGCCGCCACCACCGAGCCGGTCGCCGACTACATGCTGACCGCGATGGGGATCAGCAACCTGACCCCGTTCACCTTCCAGGCCGACATCATGAACGGCGTCGATCCCTCACCGCAGGACATCGCCCTGGAGAACGGCTTCTTCAGCCAGCACAAGGTGAAGCTGTTCGCCTACAACCAGCAGGTGACCAGCTCGCTGACCACGTCGATCCGGCTGAACGCGACCAGGGCCGGGGTTCCCGTGGTCGGCGTCTACGAGACGATGCCAACCGGCTACACCTATCAGAGCTGGATGCTGGCCGAGGTGAACGCCATCCGGAAAGCGGTGGCCAGCAAGCTATCGACGCAGAAGCTCTGATGGAGGCCGAAGCTCTGATGACCGGCCAGGGGCGCGACACCGCGGCCGTGCCCGCGATCCTCGGCGTGGACCATGTCAGCATGACGCTGTCGGGACGGCGGATCCTCGACGATGTGAGTTTCGCCATCGGCGCCGGGGAGTTCACCGGGCTGATCGGATCCAACGGCGCCGGCAAGACCACGCTGCTGCGGGTGATCCTCGGCCTGCTGCGGCCATCCGCCGGCCAGGTGACCATCCTGGGCAGGCCGCGCTCGCCGCGGCACCAGGCGATCGGCTATGTCCCGCAGAAGGTGCTGCTCGACCCGGACACGCCGCTGCGGGCCAGGGACCTGGTCGCGCTGGGAACCGACGGGAACCGGTACGGGCCAAGGCTGCCGTCCAGGGAACGAGGCGAGGCGGTCCGGCAGATGCTGCACGCTGTGGACGCCGGCCGGTTCGCCGACGCCCGGGTCGGGACCCTGTCCGGAGGCGAGCAGCAGCGGGTCCTGATCGCGCATGCCCTGATCAGCCGCCCCCGGCTGCTGCTGCTCGATGAGCCGCTGGCCAACCTGGACCTGCGCAGCGGCCAGGAGATCATCAGCCTGCTGGCCAAGATCGCCCGCGAGCAGCGGATCGCCGTCCTGCTATCGGCCCATGAGATGAACCCGCTGCTGCCCGTGATGGACCGCGTCGTCTACCTGGCCGGCGGCCGGGCCGCCAGCGGGCCCGCCAGCGACGTCGTCACGACCGAGGTACTCAGCCGCCTGTACGGCCACCACGTCGACGTGCTGCACGTGAACGGCCGCGTCCTGGTCGTCGCCGGCGCCGCCGACGCGGACAGCACTGCCACGCATGACACGCCCCCCGCCGCGCTCCCCGCGGCGGGGACGGGTTGACCGCTATGCACCAGATACTCGCCGCAGTTTTCGGGCCAGGATTCTTCGCCAGCGCGCAGGTCCGCGCCGCAGCCGCGATCGGCGCCGTGGTGGCCGTGGTCTCGGCCGTGACCGGGGTGTTCACCGTCATGCGCGGCCAGTCCTTCGGCGGGCACGCCCTCGGCGACGTGTCGGCGGCAGGCGGGGCCGGCGCGCTGCTGGCCGGGCTGAGCCCGGTCACCGGGTTCGTCGGCCTGGGCATCGCCGGGGCCGCTGTGATGGACCTGATCGGCGTCCAGCGGCTGCGCGGCCGGGACCTGGCCACCGGCGTCGTGCTCGGCGCCGCCATCGGCCTGTCCGCCCTCCTCCTGTTCCTCGGCACCACCTCCGGATCGGCGACCGGCGCCACCCAGCAGATTATGTTCGGCTCCATCTTCACCGTGCCCGCCGGCACCATCTGGGCCGTCACCATCCTCGGCGCGATAGCCATCGCCGCCATCACGGCGGTTTACCGGCCGCTGCTGCTGGCCACCGTCAGCCCGGACCTCGCCGCCGCCCGGGGGGTGCGGGTCCGCCTGACCGGCCTGCTGTTCATGCTGGCCCTGGCCGTCTCGGTCGGCCTGTCGTCCCTGGCCATCGGCGCGATCTTGTCGACCGCCCTGCTGATCGGCCCGGCCGCCGCCGCGCTGCGCCTGACCAGGACCGTCGCCCGCGCGGTGGTCCTGGCGTGCGTGATCGGCGTCGCCGCGACCTGGCTGGGCATCCTGCTGGCCTACGACAGCTACTACTGGGGATCCGGCCAGCGGGGCCTGCCCGTCAGTTTCTGCGTCGTCGCCGTCATCTTCGCCGCCTACCTGGCATCCGGGCTGCCCGGCGCCCGGCCGGCCCGGCGGGGGCTGGCGGCCAGGCCAGCGACCGCGGCCGGGCGCGGCATCAGCCCGATGACCGTCGCCGGCAAGGAGCGGTAATGTTCGCGAGCTTCATGACCACCGCCTGGGTCACCGCCACGATCGTCGCCGTCATCGCCGGGGTGGTCGGCTACTTCGTCGTGCTCCGCGGCTCGGCGTTCCCCGCCCACGCCATTCCCAAGGGCGCGTTCGCCGGCGCCGCCGGAGCCAGCCTCCTCGGCGTCAGCACCCTGGCCGGCCTGGCGGTCTTCTCCCTGCTCGGCGCCCTCGGGATCGGCGCCCTGGGCCGGCGCGGCCGGAACGACGTCGCGACCGCCCTGACCCTGGTCATGATGCTCGCCCTCGGCGCCGCGTTCTTGTCCAGGACCAGCCAGTACGAGCCCGAGATCTACTCCCTGCTGTTCGGCGAGATCCTCGGCGTCGCCACCAGCCAGATCCTGCCCGTCGCCGCCATGGGCATCGCCTGCCTTGCCGCGGTCGCCGTCATCTACCGGCCTCTCCTGCTCTCCTCCGTCGTCCCCGAGGTCGCCGAAGCCAGGGGAATCCGCAGCCGCCGCATCGAGATCACCTTCCTGATCATCGTCGCCCTCGCCACCGCCATGACCGTGCCGGTCGTCGGCGCCCTGCTGATGTTCAGCCTCATGATCGGCCCCCCCGCCGCCGCCAGGTCACTTACCAGCAGGCCCGCCCTGGCCATGGTCCTGTCGGTCCTCATCGCGCTCGCAACCGTCTGGACCGCGATCGCCGCGTCCTACCTGTACAACTGGCCCGTCGGCTTCTTCGTCGGGGCACTAGGCGCCCTGTCCTACGGCGTCGGCCGCGCCTGGGCCGCGTGGCGCCATGCCCGCACCCGCCCGGCAACGGCCCCCCATCCCCGGCCCGCCGCCGGAAGCGCCTGAGCGCCGCGGGGCAGCCTCCGCGACCAGGCCCGCCCCCGCGGCGTACGGGAGCGCCAGCCGACGCGGGTCAGTTGCGCATGCTCGGGCCAGCAGATTCCGAGCTGTCGTGCTCCTCCCGGGCAGCCTGGAGGATCTGCAGTGCTTCGCGGAGGAACTCCTGCCCCTCCGCCGTGGGGGCAAGCGGAGTCGCGGACCGTTGAATGATGGTGAACCCGGCGGCGGTTTCGATCAGGTGCACCATCTGCCTCAGGGCTCTGCCGCGGCCGCCGTAGATGGCTCGTGCTGCCGCGGCGATGCTGTCGTGGCCGGGGATCTGCGTGATCAGCTCCAGGCGGCTCAGCGCCCCTTTGCGCATGGTGACGGCGCGCATGGCGGGCGACAGCGGCGCCGGCAGGTCGAGGTGGCCTATGCCGCTGAAGTGGCTGTGATGCCGGATGGGCAGCCCCCAGTTCCTGGCCAGGCTCATCAGGTAGAAGGCGGTGACGCCGCGCTCGCGGGCGAGCGCGTTTATGCTGCGGAGCTTGACGGCGTATTCGCGTTCCAGCCATTCCCGGGTGATTCCCGAATCAGGCGGCGGGCGCCGGTATCTGCGGCGCTGGGGCACGCCGTCGATCTGAAGGAGACGGCGGATGGTGGCGGCACCGCAGCCGGCCATGTCCGCGATCTCGGTCACCGGCACGTTCTGGTACTCGTAAAGCTCGCGCAGGCGCGCTGCGCCGAGGATGTCCGCGCGGGCCTGCGAGACGGGTATGCCATTCGCGGTGGCCGCGGGCCGGCCTGTGCCGGTGACCTCGCAGCAGAGCCGGACATGCTCGGGAGTCAGCCTCAGCGCGGCCGCGGCGTCGTGCACGGAGCCGGCGGTGGCGAGCAGGGCGCTGAAGCTGTCTTTGCCGATGCTGGCGGGGTCGGTGCCGGGCCACGCGGTCCAGCTGACCCAGCGGGCCGGCGGCTCCCATGTGACGGGTTCGATGATGCCGTGCCGGGCGAGGCTGGCTTCGGCCTGCTGGCGGAGGAAGGCGCGCAGCGGGCCTGGCATGCTGTAGCGGGAGTCGGTGCACTGGTGGCCGAACGGTTTCCTCGCGCCGGGGAAGGCGGGGTGCTCGCCGGTGAGCGTCGCGAGCAGGTACCAGCGCAAGACGGCCTCGCGCGGGGCATAGCCCCCGCTCCAGCCGTGCCGCAGGCGCAGCCGGGCATAGGCGCCCGGGTCCAGGGCGACGGACCGCGGGCCGGTGAACAAGGCGCGGCGCCTGGCGTAGTCGATAGGGCTGCCGTGCTCGTCGAGGGCGAAGGCGAGCTGGGCGAGCACGGATGCCAGCGGGGTGAGGTCGCGGCCCTGGTAGATGATGCGCTCGACGGCGCTCCGGTCGGTGCCGGAGGAGCGATTGCCGAGCAGCGGGCAGGCGCGTTCGAAGTTCAGCTGCGGCGGCCCGCCGGGCAGCAGCAGGAAGCTTGCGCAGCCGCGCCGGAAGGAACCGTACGAGCCCGTGCGCGGGTCATCGGGCTGGGGACCGGAAGTGCCCGGGGGCGGGAGCAGCCGCAGGGTCCAGCCCGGCCACAGCATCGCGGGGATCATCGCCGCGCGGCGGATGATGCCCTTGGCGGGCAGGCCCGGCCAGCGTGGCCTCGGTGTGGCGCTGCCGTACCGGAGCCGGGTGTGCAGGTTCGCCTCGCCGTCCAGGCGGCTGAGGACCTTGCCGGTCATGTCCGGGCCACTCCAGGCCCACCGGCGGGCCAGTGCCCCGATACCGGGCACGATGCGCCAGTCCCGGAGCAGGGTGCGGTCGGCACGCAGGATCCAGTCGAACAGCACGTCGTGGTCGGGGTGGGTGTCGCCGAGCGCGGCGCAGGCCAGCGCTGCGCCGATGGCGGCGCTGCGGGCATCGCTTCCGGGCTGGGCGCCGGCCGGGCCAGGCAGCCGGGCTCCGGCCTCGTCGGCGACGGCGCGGACGATCGGCGGAGCTTGCCCGGGAATGGCGTGCAGTCCGTGCAGCGCGCGGCAGGCCGTCGAGTAGACCTGCCGGAGCGCGGCCAGGGCCGCCTCCCGGCGGCCAGGCGGACAGGCCATGAGCGCGGCCAGGTGCTGGTGGGCGGCCAGCACCAGCCCGCCGGCGGGGAGCGGGAGGGCCGGCACGCGGGTCAGGTCGGCCCCGCACCCGCCGCGGCGGGCCGACGCCGCCGGGTTATCGCGGGTGCAGGCGCCGCCCGCACGCGGCCCCAGGCGCCGCGCGTTCCACATGTTCGGGGGGCGCTGACAGGCCGGGCAGAGGTCTTCAAGCAGCACAGCGTGCGCCGGGCAGGCGAACGACCAGGGCAGCCGCCACGTGACCGGCCCGCGGCCGTCGCCGGCCCGCAGGCAGGCCGGGCAGTAGCGGGCACGGGCGGCACCGAACCGGCCGGCTGGCGACTGGCCCAGCAGCGCGCGCCGGCCAGGATGAATCGCGATGGCCAGGCCGTCATAGGGCTCCAGCGTCATCGGCGCCAGCGCCTGCCTGTCCACGCCCGTCGCCCGCTCCAGGACCGCGGCTTCGTGCTCGTTCAGCCGCAGCGTCATCTGGCTGATGCGGGTGCCGCCCAGCCCGGCATGCGCGATCAGGTCGTTGCTGGTGGTGCGCAGGCAGCGGGCATAGGCGGCGATCCAGCTCTCCAGCGCCTCGCCGGGCAACGGTGCCATGGCGATCGGCAGCCTGTCCGCCGTCCAGATGCTCACCCGGCCGTCCCCGTCCGGGCGCGGGTGGCGGGACGGGAGGTCAGCAGCCCGGTCCCGATCGCGGCGAGCAGTTCCTGCCGGTCCGCCTCGGCTGCCGCGTCGTTCTTCACCAGGTCCATCAGGCTGGTGTCGAGCCGTTCGGCACCAGTGCGGATCGCGCGCAGGCAGCCCCGGCTGATCAGGGCCATCAGGGACGCGAAATGGCCGCTGGAGCGGGCGAACAGGTAGTCCGACAGGTCATCGGCGAGCATCCCGGGATACCGGCCGGCGAGCACGACCTGCCGCTCGACCGTCAGCAGCAGCTGGCGCCATTCCTCGCGTCCCGGCTCGTCCAGGACCTGGAACGGGCTCATGGTCAGCACGGTGGTCCGCCGCCCGAACTGGGCTTGCAGCGCCTGCTGCGGAGCCCGCCCCTCGGTGAGCAGCCCCCGGCCGGCCACCCCGACGCCGACGTAGATGAGGGTGACCGGGAAGGTGTTGGCCAGGAACTTCAGGTGGTTGGCCATCTTCACCGCGCTGGCATCGGCGTGGCTGGGCGCCAGGAAGTGGATGTCGTCCACGACGAAGACGGCTGTCTTCAGGGTCAGTACCGCGTCCTTGGCCCGCTCGGCGAGGGTGTCGGCGTCCCCGCGATCCGGGAGGCCGTAGAACCGGCAGATCGCGGCGTTCAGCCCCCGGATATGGGTGTTGCCGGTCAGCGCGATGTAGATGACCGGGACCCGGCGGTGCCCCTCCGGGGTGGTCTCGCCGCGCAGCGTGATCTGCTGCCGCCAGTGCGGCCGGGCGCGGTCCGGGCCGCTGACGAACTCCAGCCAGCCCCGCAGCCGGGTCGGCGAGTACTGCCGGTCATCCCCCTCGAATACATCCGGCGCCGCGGCCTGCCCGGCGGCGGCCGTCACCGGGTTTCCCAGGCGCCGGCGTAGAACTCGTCCTCATCGGCCCAGCCGGGTTCTTCCTCGCCCGGGAAGGCCGCGCCGCACTCACCGTCATCGTCATCATCCCCGCCATCCGCCCGCGCGTCCCCGGCGGCGCCGTCCAGCTGCTGCCGGGCGGTGACCCGCCGGACGGCGGGCAGCGCCGCGGCCTGCCCGGCGGTGGTTTCCTGCCCGGCGGGCGCGTCGCCGGCCAGCCGCAGCCGGTCCTGGGACAGCCGGACCGCCATCCGCCGCTCGGTCCGGTTGGCGGTCAGCCCGGCCCCCCACCGGTCCAGCAGCTCCGTCAGCGCGCGCCTGGTGTCGGGGAAGCGGTGGGTGGCGAGCGCCAGCTTGCGGGCGTAGGCGGCGGCTTCCCGGCTGAACGGCCGGCCGAGCGCCGGGGCGTGCTCCCACGCCAGCTCATGCCAGGTGCTGTCCCGCGGATCCTGGAACCAGACCCGGCTGACGTCCCCGCTGTCGATGGCGACGGGCCACTTCCCGGCGTGCGGGCCGCGGAGCGTGCTGCGCTGGTTGCGGAAGGCGTTCAATCCCGGGCCGTTGTAGCGCAGCGTGCCGATCTCCACGCCGTAATGCTGGATGGTGACGTGCTCCACTTCCAGGAACTCCAGTGCCATGTCGGGCCGGGCCGGGATCATCAGCGGCCCGGCGCGGGTGATCCCGTGCTCCAGCATCTCCAGCGGGCTCAGCCGCAGCCCGGGGAACTCCGGCACCGTCAGGCCGCGGTGCCGGCCGCGGTGATATAGCCCGCACCACTCCCGGATCATCTGCTCCAGCTCATCGAGGAAGAAGAACGCTTCCTCCTCGGGCGCGGCTCCCCGGCTGTGCACGTCCGGGCCCTTGTAGCCCGGCAGCGCGGCCAGCAGCCCCTCGCCCAGGGTCCTGAAAAACCGCTCGACCGGCTTGTCGGTAGGGGTGTAGGGTCGGGCGGGCTGCAGCGAGATGCCGAACCTCGCGCACACGCTCTTGATGTGGTTCGACAGGTACACCTTCCCGTGATCGAACACGATCGTCTCCGCCGCCACGGCCGGGAGCAGGGGACGGCCCCGGGCGTCGACCAGCCTGCCCGGATCCACCACGACCGCGGAGGGCACCCCGGCGTACGGCAGCGCGCTGCCGGGATCACGCCGGCTGGGCGCGTGGACGGTCTCGAACAGCACCCCGGCCACGTCGACCGACTTGGTCGACACCGGGGTCAGCCGCAGCCCGGTGATGCACCGCGAGTACAGGTCCATGGCCACCGTCAGTTCCGCCTGCACCCACCGGCAGGTCACCGGCTCCATCGCGAACACGTCCAGCCGGTTCGTGTCCAGCACCACGTACTCGCCCGGGCGGGTCGCCCTCAGCCTGCCGTAGGCGCCCGGCGGGCGGTTCGCGATCGATCTCTTGCCCTTCGTGCTGCCGGTGAAAGCGTTCGTTCCCCTGTCCAGCTCCCGCAGCAGCTCATACCCCGCCGTCCGCGACGGCGCCGGCACCACGCCGGCCCCGTGCCGCTGCGCCAGATGCTCCTCGATCTCGGTCAGCAGCAGGCCGCGGACCGGGCGGCTCCTGGCCACGTGCCGCGCGATCACCTGCCGGGCCGCGTCCAGCCAGCGGGGATCAGCCCGGTCCAGCACCGTCCGCGCCGGCCGCTCGGCCACCAGCCCGGCCGGGCCGTCCTGGGCCAGCGCCACCCAGCGGCGGACCGTGCTCACCCCGACCCCGAGCTCGGCTGCCTTGGCCTCGTACCGGTCCATCATCGGCACGCCCGGCGCGTACCGCGGCCGGGGCTCGCCGTCCAGGGCCAGTTCCGCGCACCCATGCTGGTAGCCGGTCCTGACCTCCTGCACGTGCCGGTACCTGGCCGTCAGCTCCTCATCCTCATCCTCGTCCAGGCCGCCGGTCGCCGCGGCCACCGCTGCCCGCGGCTCCGGTGCGCTGACCTGGATCCGGGTACCCGGATGCGACAGCAGCGCGACCAGGTCCACCTGCCGCCACGACGGCGCGCCCGCCGCGCCGGAGCGGCGCAGCATTACCCGGCTGCCCTCGATCCCGGCGATGGTGAACTGCTCGCCGTCGAAGCTGACCGGCAGCCCCGGCCGCAGCGGCACCGACCAGCCCGTCACGCCGACCTGCGCAGCACCGACTCGCCGGACAGCGGCCGGGTCAGGTCCGTGACCAGCCTCCCGGCCCACAGCAGCGCCAGCAGCGCGGGCCGGGCCTCATGCCGCGGCCCGCCCGCCGCGAGCCGCAGCTCGGCGTCCGCCAGCTGCTCGCCGTCCCGCACGCATTCCCAGGCCCGCTCTGCCCGCTCGGCGTGCACGACGCCGGGGCGGCGGTACCCGGCCAGGAACCGGACGTTCTCCAGCACCGTCACATCCGCGCCTGACCACACCTCGTACTCCCAGCCGTGCCGCTCAGCCAGCGCACCCGGCCAGGCCAGGGCCGCCGCGACCTCCGGATCCCGCAGCCGCTCGGCCGGCTTGACATTCACCAGCCAGGCAGTCCCGGCCGCGGACAGCAGTAAGAAATCCGGCACGTGCCGCCGGACACGGCCACCGACGCGGGCCACCAGCAGGAAAGGCTGCGCGTAGATCCCGCGCACCTTCGGATCGAAATCGGCTAGCAGCAGCCGGGCCAGCTCCAGGCGGCTCTCATACACCACGAACCCGCCCATTGTGGCCGACGCATACGAGCCGGAGTAATGAGCCCGGCCGTGAAGCGAGCGCACCTGCCGCCACGGAACCGAATTGCGGAAGTCCGCCAGCCGCAGCCGGTCCAGCGCGAACTCCCGCACCGATCCGTCGTCATACCGGACCGACGCGACGGGATCGGATGCCTTCACCCGGACACCAGATTGTGCCAGCATGGACAGACAGTAAAGATCAAGTCCGGAGCCATTGCTCACGAAACCCGGATTTTGCTCATCCGGTGCTCATGATCATCCGGAATTGCTCACGGATCCCTGGATCCTACATGGCGGTGCGGGGCCGGGCCGGTGCCGAGCAGCGACGCGGCGACCTGCCGGGTCTGGGCGCCGGGCGTGATCCCGAGGTCAGTCAATCTGGCTTCCAGCAGGCTCAGCGTCCGGCGGACGGCCTCCGGGCGGCCCGCTGCGGCCTGGAGCCGCATGATCCGCTGGTAGAGGAACTCGTTGTAGGGGTCGTGGCCGAGCGCGGACTCCAGGGCAGCCAGGGCCTGGTCGGGGTCGCGGGCCTGCAGGATGCCGGCGATGGCGGTCCAGGCGTCCAGCGCGCGGCGGCGGGCGGTCTCGGCGTGGGGCTCAGCCCAGTCATAGCCTTCCCCCTCGGCCAGCTCGCCGTGGTAGAGCCCGGCCGCTTTGCGGCAGGCCGCCAGCCGGGCCTCGTCCCCGGCGGCGTGCCGGGCCTGGTCCAGGGCATCGGAGAACTGCCACAGGTCGGCGCTGATCAGGCTGGGATCAAGGCGGTAGCGGCCGGAAGCGTGCAGGAACCACATCGGGGCGGCCAGGCCGGTCGCGGAGCGGAGCATTTCCCGGGCCTTGCGCAGGGCGAGGTTGCGCTGGCCGGTGGCGTGGCTGGCGTCGGATTCGGGCCACAGCGCCTCGCTGATGGCTTCCGCGGTGGCCCCGTCGGGGTGCACGGCCAGGAATGCCATCAGCTCGCGGGCCTTGCGCAGCCCGCCCCCGATTTCCTGTCCGGCGGCGGTGATCCGCAGCGGCCCGAGCATGGTCAGCTGGACCGGCCGGGCGGTATCCGGCGTCGCGGCCTCGCCGTCTGCGGCGGGAGCCGCGCCGGCCGCCGGAACGGGGGTGGCCCCGGCGGGGGTGGCCCTGGCGGGAGTGGCCGCAGCGCGGGGTGCTGGTTCTGGCGGGGCCTCTGCTGCGCGGGCGGGAGCTGGCGGGGCGGGCATTGCGGGGGCGGGAAGGTACGGGCCGGCGGCGGGCCAGGGCTCGCGCGGGACGTCGGCCGCGCGCCTGGCGGGCGGGCTTGCGGTGGCGGGCCGCGCCAGGGCCGGTGCGGCGGGCGGGGTGCCGCGGGCGTCGCGCAGCACGGCGGTGATGGCGGCTGCCTCGGCGGCGCCGAGGTTGAACAGCCGTATCCCCTCCAGGCCCGCGCCGGATGGCGTGACGTCGGTGATCATGCCGTCGGCGGCGACCTGGCAGGTCACGCCCGGCTGCCAGGGGCCGAGCAGGATCGCGGCGGCTCCCAGGCCGCGGCCGGATTCCACGATGCCGCGCAGCCGCTGCGCGGCCCGGGGATCGCAGGTGGCGATCAGCGCGGCACCCGGCCGCGGAGTACCGGCTGCGGAGGCGGTGGCCTGCGGGCCGTCGCCGTTGTCGAAGGCACCGCTCGTGCGGGCCTGGCTCAGCAGGACGGCTTCCATCTCATCGAGCGCTGCTTCCAGCGAGGCGGGGACCGACACGCCCGGGATCTGGGCCGCGTCCTCGCCGGGGAGCAGCCGGACGGCGTCGGCGGCGGGGATGATGATCCCGGCGGGCATCCCGGCCTCGGCTGGCGGAGCCTGTGCCAGCAGGGCCGCAAGGATCGCGCGGGCCGCCGCGGGCGCGCCGGGGCCGGTCAGGCCGAGCCCGCCGAGGGCGGCGAGGTCGAGGGCGGCCTCGCTCGTTCCGCGGACGCCGAGCGGGATCGTGCCGGGCGCCCGGGCGGGCGGCGGATCGGTGCCTGCCGCGTCGGGATGCGGCGGTGACTGGCTGGCGGGTTCCGGTCCGGGGGCGGGGCGGCGGCCGGGGGCTGCTTCGCCGTGCTGGCCTGGTCCGGGGAGGGTGTCGTGGTACGGGTCGAGGTAGGGATCGATGACGGGCGGGGTGCCGGGGTCCGGGCCGGCGTCGTCGTCGTCCAGGGTGTCCCCGGGGGGGCGGGCGGCGCGGCGCAGGGCGGTGATGACGGCGGGCAGTGGCGGCTCGCCCGGCTGCAGGCTGCCGGTCATGCTGGCCCGGGGGCGGTAGCGGCGGCGGCGCTGGATGCTGGCGAGGGTGAGCGCGGCAGCGACCATGATCGCGACGGAGATCCCGATGAGCGCTCCTGAGGGCAGGTGCACCGCTACCGGCCGGGGGGGCGGGTGCGCGCCGACCGGGGACGGGGACGGCCTGTGGCCGCCCTGGTGCTGCCGCGTCCTGGATGGCGCCGGGGTGGGCGTGCGCGCCGGGGCGGGCTGCCGGGGGCGGTGGTGTCCGGGCCGGGCGGCGGGACCCTGGTGGCCGTCGTGTGACGGGAGCAGCAGGACCCAGCCCGGGTAGATGAGGCTGGGGTCGGTGAGGGTCCGGCCGTCAGGCTGTGGCTTGCCTTCGTTGAGGCGGAACAGCTCGTGCCAGTGCTCGCCGTTGCCGAGGAACCGGGCGGCGATGGCCCACAGGTCATCGCCTGGCACGACGCGGTAGACGCGGGGCCGGGTCGCGGGAGCGTCGCGGCTGTCCGCGGCGTCCGGCGGCCTGGCCGCCCGGGCAGGTGCCGCAGCGGGTGCCGGCTGGCCCGGCATCAGCGGGCCGGCGACGGCGGTGGTGGCGGTCAGCGCTGCCTGCAGGGGCTGGGAGGAACGCGGGGCCTGCACGGCCTGCAGCGAGGTCAGGACGGTGGCGCCGATGAGTGCGGCGGCGACCGCCTGGAAGGGGGCGATGACGGGCAGCCGGGGCGCGGGCTGGCCCGCTATGGCGGCTGCCGCCTCGATGAGCACCGAGACGGCGGCCATGGCCCACAGCAGCCAGACCGCGCCGGCCAGTCCTTTGATGATGGCGTCGTCGCTGAGCGGGCTGGTCAGGAACGCCTGTAGCTGCGGCCAGGCGGGCAGGTGGCGGGGCACCGGCCAGCCGGTGAGGCGGACGAGCGCGTACGGCGGCCCGGCCAGCACGATGGCCATCGCGGCGAGCCCGGCGGCGGCGCGGACCGGCCGCGGGAGGCGGCCAGGGGGGCGGGTCACGGGAGTTCCCCGTTGATGCCGAGTTCGGGTGTGGCGGTGGCGGTGGCGTGCACGGTGATCGCGGACAGCCCGGCGGCGTCGAGGATCTGCATCGGCTGGACGATGGTCACGGTCACGGTGACCGCGTTCCCGGTGGCGGTGGCGGTGCCGGCGGCGCCGATGCCGGCCAGGTAGGCGCGGGCGTCGGCGGCGGCCTGGCCCGGGGTGAGCACGAGTTTGCCGTCTTGCCGGTAGAGGGCGAGGTTGATGGCCTGGGCTCCGGCGCGGGCGGCTTCCTGGGCCTCGCCGAGGGCGCGCTCGCGGGCTGCCAGGGTCAGGCCGCCGTCCAGCACCAGGCCGGCCAGCAGGATCAGCGCGGCCATCATGACGACGACGAATGCCGTGATCTGCCCGGCGTCCCTCGGAGCGGGACGACGCTGGCGCGGGCGCGGGTGGCGGGGCGTCATGGCCCGGCACCGCGGTAGACGTCGATGGGCGAGGTGAACTGGGCGGTGAGGGTCTGGGAGCCGGGAAGGTGCAGCAGCGCGAGGCCGGCCAGGGACACGGTGCAGGTCACCTGGACGGTGACCTGCCCGCCGGGCCGGAACGCGCTGGTGTCCGGGATGACGGCCAGCGGGTCGCAGGTGATGTGCTCGCTGGCCAGGGCGGCCTGGGCGGTGGCGTCGGCCTGGGCGGCTGCGGCAGCGGGGTCGCGGGCCAGGGAGGCGGCGCGGGCTGCCTGCATGGCCGCGCTGTCGACCTGCAGCCGCGCGTCGACCAGGCGGCCGGCGGCGGCGATCAGCAGCAGGACCACGATCAGCAGGGGGGTGATCAGGACCAGCTCGGCGGCGGCCGACCCGCCGTCCGGGTGCCGGGCGCGCAGCCGCGCGGGCAGGTGCACGGCGGCTATCCCTGAGCGGTGGCTGTCTGAACGGCCGCGCATTCGCAGCGACGCCAGCGGCGCTGGTCCGCCTGCATGCGTGGGCCGCCGAGGGGATCACAACGCTGCGCGAGATCTCCCGCGATGACGTCCTGGCCGCCCTGCCGCCGTCGGGCAACCCGCGGGCCACCACCGGCGCGGCGTTGCGGTCGCTGTTCGGCACCCTCAAGCGCCACCGCGTGATCTTCACCAATCCCATCGCGCGCATCAAGACCGGCCTTCCCGAACGGCGGCTGCCGATGCCCGCCGACACTGCCACAATCCGCGACGCGCTCGACTCCGCGGATCCGGCCACCGCTGCCATCTCGGCGCTGTTTGTGTTCTGCGGGCTGTCGAGCGGCGAGCTGCGCTTCCTCGCATTCACTGACATTCGCGACGGCAGGCTGCACGCCGGGAACCGCAGCATCCCGCTCGCCCAGCCAGTACGTGAACGCGTCACCGTCTGGCTGGATGAGCGTGCCCGGCGCTGGCCAGCCACCGCTAACCCGCACCTGTTCATCCATGCCCGCACCGCGCTGGGCACTGGACCCGTCGGGCAGCGCTGGGTCAAGCTCAAGACCGGCCTGACTGCCCGCGTCATGCGCGAGGACCGCATCCTCGACGAAGCCCATGCCACTGGCGGGGACGTCCGCCGCCTGTGTGATCTGTTCGGGCTCACCGTCAAGGGTGCCCAGAGGTACACCGCTACCCTCAGCCACCCATCGCTGACCAGCCAGCCGCAAGCACCGGTCCACGCCGGGAACCGGCCCGGACCCGGGCATCCCCGCTGACGCCTTCACTGCGCGCACCCGGTGCGCACTGGGCCGCGCGCACCCGCACCACCTGGAGCTGATCAGCGGTAGCTTGATGACGGCCCGCCGGCCAAGAAGGAAGGACTGATCCCCGTGGCCATTCTCTCGGACCCGACCTTGGGCCTGCTGATCGAGACTGGCTCCAAGAAGATGTCCGCGAGCCACATCAAGACCCTGATGATGAAGACTGGCATCTTCCGGTACGGCAGCCGCGACGACAACAAGGACGAACTCCTGCGCTCCCGGCTCGTCGGCGCACGAGCGGCTGTCGACGACGGCGACGACGAGGCCCGCCGCGCCCTGCTGAGCTTCGTTGAGCAACTCGTCCAGCAAATGGTTAACACGAACCCCTTCTCGTCTGACTGGCTGGACGACCTCCAGGAGAGCCTGCGTGCCGACGGCCTGGACATCGAGGTCACCGTTGAGGGCAAGCCGGGCCGCACTCAAAGGCGCTACCGGCTCCTGCCGACCGAGCCGGCACCCGTGGCACTCCCGCAGGAGATCACTGCGCTGGAGGGCGAACTCGCCGCACGCGGCTACACCATCGCTCTGAACCACTACCAGCACGCGGTGGACGGGCTCGTCAACAAGAAGTACGAGTCGGCCAACGGGGACCTGCGGGCCGCCCTTGAAGACCTCGCCACCCGCCTCGCCGAGGACCACACCGGCTACCAGCGCGCCCTTGACAGCAAGACAGGACAGCCGAGCGCTAACCAGGGTGGTCGTGCGGTCAGGCACCTGATCGACGGCGGATATCTCCCCGAGAAGGAAGGGGGAAGACTTCTCGACGGACTGTGGTCCATGACCCACACCAACGGCTCCCACCCGGGCCAGTCCGACGCTGAAGAAACCCGGTTCCGGATGCAACTGGTCACCGCAGTAGCCCGCTTCCTCCTCAAGCACTTCCCTTCGACACCCTGAGCCGACTGACCAACCGCGCGTTCGCGAACCCAAGCACCCGAACTCACCCACCAGGCACCACCACCATCAGGTTCCCGGCGGACAGCCCTTCAGAATTGCTGAACTCACGGGTTTCGGGCACGAACCGCTCGACTGGCCCGGTGACGGTGATGTGCACGGGGAAGGACAGTCCCGGCAGCGGGAGCACTTCCTCGGCGGTGCCGGTGATCTGGACGGTGACGGTGGCGCCAGTGCGGGTGACGGTGACGTGCGGGCTGATGAGGACGGAGCTGCCGATCTGGCCGAGGACCTGGGCGGCGCGCTGCTGCCCGGCGGCGGCGCTGCCGCCCTGGACGCGGGCGGCGGCCAGGGCTTCCTCGGCGGTCGCCTGGGCGACGGAGGAGGCGTGCGCCCAGATCGCGAACTGCACGATCAGCAGGATCAGCAGCATGAGCAGCGGGACGGCGATGACCAGCTCGGCTGCCCCGGCACCGCGGTCACCGCGCCAGCGCCGGGCGTGCCGGCGCATCCGGGGATGGCGGGATCGCGCCGGCCCCGTGCCGGTCCGGGCCGGCTGTTTCCCAGGCCTGGCGTGCTGCCGCAAGGGTGACGGCCGGCGGGCGAGGAGGGTCATCATCCCAGTTGTATGGAGTTGGCCTTGGCGAGGACCTTGGCGGCGATGATGGCGACCGCGGCGATCGCCAGCGCCACCAGCAGGGCGATCACCACGACGGTCTCGGTGGTGTAGCCGGCCTCGCCGTCGCGGCGGGCCTGCGCCAGACGGCCGCGCAGCACGGCGGCGGCGAGGCGGAGATATCCGAGCAGAGCGGGCATGAGGTTCCCTTTTGATTGTGATCTAGATGCCGGTGAGGACGTGGACGACGGCGGGGAAGCCGATCAGCAGGAGGAACCCGCCGAACAGGAGCACCAGGGGCAGGCTCATCCGCTCGGTGGCGGCCTGGGCGGTGGTCTCGGCGTCGGCGAGCTGGCGGGCGCGGATGGCGGCGGCCTTGGCGGTGAGGCTGGCCCGGACCTTGGCGCCCTCGGTCCCGGCCAGGGTGATGGAGGCGGCCAGCTCGGTCAGCTCGCTGATGCCGAGCTCGTGGCCGAGCTGGCCCAGGGCCTCCCAGGGCGGGCGGCGGGTCAGCCTTGCGGTTTCCAGCGCGGCCCGGATCTGGGTGAACGCCCAGCCACGGCCGGTCGCCCCGGCGTAGGTGAGGGCGGCCTCGACGCCGGCGCCCGCGGCGATCGAGATGACGACCAGGTCCAGGAACGCGGCCAGGGCGTGGCGGGCGGCGGCGCGGCGGGCGGCGGCCTCCTGCCGGGCTGCCAGGGCCGGGACGGTGAACCCGGCGGCGCCCAGGGCGACCGCGCCGGCCGCGGGGAGCTGCCAGGTCACGATGACCCCGCCGGCGGCGAGCAGCCCGGCCAGCGCCGGGGCTAGCAGCATCCCGGTGATCGCGGCGGTGGCCTGCTCGGCCAGCTGCCGCTCGGGCGGCCGGCCCAGCAGGGCCAGGTCGCGGCGCAGGCCGCGGGTGGGCAGGCCCAGCCCGGCGAGCAGGGTGACGGCGGGGCGGCCCAGCCGGGCGGCCCAGCCGCCCTCCTCGGCGGTCACCAGCGGCGGGCGCGGCTCGCGGATGACGGCCTCCAGCGCTTCGGCCAGGCTGACCCGGCGCGGCGCCAGGCCGGCGGCGATGGCGAGCAGGCCCAGGCCGGCGAAGGCGCCGAGCAGCAGCGCCCCGGTCACTGCCCGGCCTCCTGCGGCCCGGCCCCGGGCAGGGCGCCGAGCCCGGTCAGGATCCTGGGGTTCTCGCCGAAGCCGGCGATCTTGTGCAGCCACCAGAACGCGGCGGCGAAGCAGCCGCCGACCGCCAGCAGGACGAGCTGCCCGGCCGGGCTGCCGTAGGGGGCCAGGAACGTCCGGCTCCACGCCAGCAGGCCCGCCGTCAGCAAGACGGTGACGCCGATGATGATCCGGGAGGCGGTACGGACCCGGGCGCGGGCGGCGGCGATCCGCAGCCGCATCGCGGCGTGCTGGCGGGCGGAATCAGCGAGGCTGGACAGCAGCTGGCCCAGGTCGCGGGCCTGCTGCTCGGCGGCCAGCAGCAGCGCGGCTGTCACCAGGTCCGCGGCCGGGTCGGCGGCCTCGGCGGCGAAGGCCCGCAGCCCGTCCGGGAGCCGCTGCCCCTGGTGGATCCGGGCGGCCAGCGCGGTGACCTGCTCGCGGACCGGCTCCGGGGAGATCGGCGCGGTGGCCAGGATCGCCTGCTCCAGCCCGGCCGCGGCGGCCAGGGTGTCGCGTAGCTGCTCGGTCCACGACGCGATCCCCTCGATCCGCCGCACCGACTGCTCGCCAGCCCGGTCGGGGCCGAGGGCTCGGGGCAGGAACCAGGCCGCCAGGCCGGCCAGGATCGTCCCGGCCGGCCAGCGGGTGATCGCCGCTGCTGCGATGGCGGCCAGCAGCGTGCCGCCGACCCTGGGCATGGTGGCCTGGCGCTGCGCGCGGGCCAGCGCGTCCCGCCAGCGCGGGTCAGCCGGGACGGCGGGGCGGCGGCGCAGCCCGCAGAACACCAGGACCAGGCCCAGGCCGGCGCCTGCGCCGAGCAGGCCGGCCAGCGCCACGCTGCCGCCGGTCACCGGCCCGCCCCCGCCCCGCCGGGCTGGTACCCGGCGGCGGCCAGCTCTTCCATGGTGGCGGCGCGGACCGGCACCGAGGGGACCGCGCGGCGGTCCGGGCCGGGGGCGTAGATCTCGTTGGAGACGACCTGCCGGCCGTCGGCGTCGGTGACCTCGCGGATGCTGGAGATGCACCGCCGCCCGGCGGTGTCCCAGGCGAGCTGGATGACGATGTGCACCGCGCCGGCGATCAGCAGGTTGGTGTCTTCCAGGGACAGGTGCTCAGCGGACTGGGCAGCGTAGGAGGCGACCTTCATGAACGCGCCGCGGGAGGAGCTGGCGTGGATGGTGGTCATCGACCCGTCGTTGCCCTGGGACATGGCGTTCAGCATCGGGACGACCTCGCTGCCGCGGACCTCGCCGACGATCACCCGGTCCGGGGTCATCCGCAGCGCCCACCGCACCAGCTCGGCGAGCGTGATCTCGCCTTCGCCCTCCACGTTCTTCTCCCGGGACTGCATCGCGACCACGTCCGGGTGGGCGCCGGTGTCCCAGTCCAGGCACAGTTCCAGGCTGTCCTCGATGGTAATCAGCCGCTCGCGCGGCGGGATCGCCGAGGCCAGCGCCCGCAGCAGGGTGGTCTTGCCGACCGCGGTGCCGCCGCTGACCAGGATGTTCTTACGGGCGCGGACCACGGCGGCCAGGAACGCGGCGAGCTGATCATCCAGGGTGCCGTTGGCGGCCAGGCCGTCCAGCGAGGCGCTGGCGAGGCGGTCCCGGCGGATCGCGACGCACGGCCGGCCGGTGACGGCCATCACCGCGAACAGCCGCCCGCCGCCCGGCAGCGGCACGCTGACCCGGGGCGTGGCGCGGTCGAAACGGCGTTCCTCGTTCCCGGCCCGGGCGGCGATGGCGCGGATCAGGTCAGTCAGCTCGGCGTCGCTGGCCGCGACGGGCGCGGCGCGGACCCGGCGGCCCCCGGCGTACTGCACGAACACCTCGTCGCAGCCGTTGGCGTTGACCGATTCGACGTCGGGGTCGTCAAGGAAGGGCTGGAAGCCCCCCAGGCCGAAGATCGCGTCGAAGACCGCCTGCCCGATCTGCCGCTCAGTGTCGGCATCAAGCGGTGCGCGGGCGTCGGTCAGCGCTTGGGCGGCCTCGGCATCGAGGGCCTCGGCGATGAGGTGCCGGCCGAGCTCGGCGCGCCGCGGCGGGGTCATCGGCTGTTCCGCGGCGGCTTCCTGAGCCAGGCGGCGGGCGACTTCGCCGCGCAGCCGCCGGGTCAGCTCATGGTCGTGGCCGCTGCCAGGCTGTGTCCGGCTATCGACCTGGGTCACCTGCGGTCACCTCCGCTGGATGGTGCGCCGGGGCCGGGGCGGGGCCGGGCGCGGCTGCCGGGGACGGCGGATGCTGCCCGGGTCCGGTGGCCAGCGCGGCGGCGAGGCTGGCCGCTGCCCGGGTCAGCGGAAGCCGTCGGATCTTGCCCAGTTCGCCGCGGCAGCGGATCAGGTCGGCGGCGCCGCGCGGGTCGGCGGGAATGCTGGCCTGGACGGGGATGGCCAGGGTGGCGGCGATTTCCCCGGCCGGGTAGATGGCCTCGGCGGGCCCGCGGCCGGCGTCGGGGGCCAGCAGCAGGGCCAGGCGCGCTCCAGCGCGGGACAGCCCGTCCGCCCGCAGCGCCAGATGGGATAGCTCGCTGACCCGCGGGCGCACCATCAGCAGTGTCACCTCCGCCTGGGCGGCGATGGCCATCGCCGGGGAGCCCGGGTCCAGGCGACCGCAGTCGGCGATGACCGTCTCCTGGCCGGCGGCGAGCGAGGCGAAGATCGTGCCCGCGTTCCCGGTCAGGGCTGTCAGGCACGCAGCGGACTGCTCCGCGCCGGCCGGGGCGATGACGAGGTTCAGCCCGCCGGCGAGTTCGCATGCGTGGCGCCAGGCCACGTCGCTGCTGTGGTCATGCCGGGAGGCGGCGGCCAGGCCGGTCAGCCCGGGGGCGGGCGGCAGGCCCAGCCAGGGGCCGAGATCCCCGCCGGCCGGGTCTGCCTCGATGACCAGCCGCCGCCGCGCCGGCCAGGCGGCGGCGAGCGCGAGGCAGGTGGTGGTCACGCCCGGGGACCCTTTCACCGAGGCCATCGCGATCAGCGGCATGCCGGTCACCGTCCCGCCGGGATCGTCGCCAGGGCGATCTGCCCGGTGGCTGCCGCGGCGGCCACCTCCGGCACCGCGTTCTGGCTCAGGCGCAGTTCCACCACGGTGGTGCCCGAGCTGGCGCTGACGTCGACGCCGAGGACGACGGCCTGGCCGACCGGCAGCGCCGGGGACGACGTGCCCTGCGCGGAGCCAGCCGAGGACGCGGCCGGGGTGGCGAGCACGTCCACGGTCTGCCCGGCCGACAGGTCCGGCGGGTACTGGCCGGCCTTGACCGCGACCCCCAGGTCGTCCTGCCCGGTGGCCGGGGCCGCCGGGCCGATATCCCCCGATGTCAGCAGGGCGCCGGCGGGCAGCGGCCCGGCGGCCGGGCGGCCCAGCACGCTCGCCTCCTGCCCGGCGGGCACCAGGCTGACCGGGCCGCTCGCGCTGACCCGCACCACCTGCAGGTCAGCGGCAGTCAGCAGCTGCCCGGCGGCAACGTTCTGCACGACCGCCAGGACCGGCTTACGGTTCCCCGCCTGCACCCAGCCGGCCGCGAAGACCAGCGCGCACACACTCACCACCAGGACGCCGATCACCGCCAGCGCCCAGCTGCGCCGTCGCGGCCGGGGCGCCGCAGGAAGGGCGGCCCGGCCGTCGGCCGCCCGGCGGATCCCGGTCAGCGCTGCCATCACGCACCTCCGGCGGTGTTGACCGCCTGTGATTCAGCCACCCGCATGGCGGCTGCGCCGGCGGTGAACAGCGGCGGCAGCGCCCCGCCGGCGCCGCCTGGCCCGGTCCAGGTGATGTCCCAGGTGATGGTGACCGTCACGTGGTAGGCCGCGTGCGGCTGCCCGGCGCTGGAGCGGGTATAGGTGTAGCCGCACGTCGGGGACGGTGACGCGGGATTGTCGCTCCTGGCGTACGGCGTGCCGGGGCTGTGGCAGGTGACCGTCTTGCCGTCGCCCATCCGCCAGGACGCCGACACCGGGGTCGCGGTCGCGGTGACCGACTCGCCGGGAACATGCGCGGTCTTCGACTCCGGATGCCAGGCGGCGGGGGCGACCCATAGCCAGGTGGGCAACCGGGTCAGCTGCAGTCCCCCAGGGGCCGGGGAGGAGCGGATGACCGGGTCGGGCAGCCGCAGGTACCGCACCGCGAGCCGGGCCAGCACCCCGGGCGGCGGAGGCCCCGGAGCGCCACGACCCGGCGGGCGGGCCACGCCGATCGGGCAGGCCACCGTCTGGGTCGTGATCGTGCAGCCGGCCGGGACGCAGCCGAATGTCTTGCTCATCGTGCCCGCGCAGCCCGAGCCCCCTGCGGGGCCGGCGGCCACGGTGCCGGTGCCCGGTACGTTCCCGCCGGGACTGCCGGGGCCGCTGCTTCCGGGCGTTCCGGCCGTTACCGTGCAGCCCGGCGTGTAGCTCTGGCCGCACTGCGTGCCCCCGAACCCGCCGGGCGGATTGCCTCCCGCGCTGGCCGGCACCTGCCACGAGCCGGTGACGATCACGGCGGCCACCATCACCAGGGCCGCGCGCATCAGGGCGTGCATCAGCATGTCCCCGCCTTTTCCACCACGAGATTGGTCACTTTCCACGCCGAGCCGAACAGCCGCAGCCGGGCGTAGATGCGGTGCCGCCCGGCCGGGGCGCCGCCGCTAGCCGGCTGGCCGGAAGTTGTGTACTCCCGCCACCGTGAGTCATCCGCGCAGTCGCTCACCGACGAGCTGTCCGGATTCCCGTTCGGGGTCAGCCCCGTCACCCTTGGGTGCAGGGCCGGGGCGCCGCGCACCACCACGCCATGCTGGTGGTTCTCGTACAGGGACCGGGTCAGGATCATCAGGGCGTCCCCGGCCGCGTACTGGGACAAGGCACCCGGCTGGTAATCGGCGGTGCGTGCCGCGGTGGCGTACGCGCGCCACATGCCGGTGTAGGCGTCCAGGACCTGCGTCCGCGGATCACCGGGCGCGGCCGTGGTACTCGCCGCTGACGGCGATGGCGACACCGAAGGGGCGGGTGGCGGTCCGCTGGCCGGGCTCGCGCCGCACCCCGCCGCCGTGGCGGCCAGGCAGCAGGCCAGGGTCGCCGCGCGCAGCACCTTCGCAAGACCAGGCAGTTCCCGCCACCTCCCTGATGATCACGGAATCCTGGAGAGGTGGTTTCTTTCTTACCACTGCCCCCCGTAGTCACTTCAACGTTCAATCGATGGCACCCTGAGGTGCCATGGCCCGGCGTGCAGTTTCATTAATGCGCGGCAGCGGCAGGGCTGACGGCACGGCAAGGGCGGCGATGCAGCATTAGTGACGGAAATGAATTACTGATGCCTATCTGATTCCTGCGACACGAACGCAACAAATGACCAAAGTGCTTGCTGTGCGCTATCTCCCGTTTCGCGGGCAGGACTGGGCTTGAGACAGCGAGCCGGCGCTGTGCGCCCGGTGCTGGCCGCAGGCTGACGCGGCTCACCGGCGCCGGGGAGAGCGGACCTATGACTCTGCCATCCGGGCCGCTTCCAGCAGTGCCCCGGCGAGTTCCCGTGCCTCGGCAGGGGTGAGGTCGTCGGCATCGGGATCGGGGCCGGCAGCGCAGGAAAGTGCCAGCCGGACCGTCGGCGAGTGCTCGCGGCCGTACAGATCAGCGAATGCCTCGACTTCCACCCGGACCGGCTGGCCGGCCGCGGCCCGGATGCCGCCGATTTCGCCGAGGAAGATCTCCCGGACGAGCCGCGTGTGCGTCGTCTCGCCTGTACCGGGCGAGGCCGCGACGTGAACTGCCGGCATCTGGCACCATGAGGGGCAGATAGTGTCGCGTTTGCGCGAGGATTGGCTCAACCGGTCGCCACCTTGCTGGGGAAACGAACCGTCCCGCCCGGAGCGTAAACCTCCCTGCACGCCCGTGCAAGAGGACCGCAGCGCAATGGCGCCTCCCGCCCGCCCGCGCAGCGCGCAGCGTCCCATCCAGCGGGTACCGCAGTGCTGGCCGTCAGCGGCCTGGCGGCAGGACGCCCTCGGCAAAGACGACGACGTGCATCCAGAACCGGGCGGAGATCTGCAGGGCCGCGTCATCTGCCTCGATCACGCCGTACCCCGGGTGACGCACCCGGACATGGTATTCCCGCGGCGGAAGCGCGATCTCGTGCCGCTCCCACAGCTCGCGCGCCTCCGGGCCGGTCTCCTGCAGGCGGGTTACCAGGGCGGCGAATCTGTCGCTGGCGACGTAGCGGGCGTACTGGTAACGCAACAGGGCGATGATCGCGCGGCGGGCGGCGTGCACGTCCGGCAGCAGCGCCGCGCAGTCGTCGCTGAACAGGTACAGCACCAGGTTCTGCCGGCCGGCCGGCGCCTGGTCGAGCCAGCTGCCGGCCCAGGCGCTCATCGCCTCGTTCCGCGCGATGACCGTCCAGGTCTCATCGGTGATGACGGCCGGACTGGGATCCTGGCGGGCCAGCAGCTCCAGGAACACCGGGCTGACCTCGGCCCGCGCGCCGTCGCCAGGCGGGACAGGGGACAGCGGCGGGTCGCGGCCGGTGGCGAGGATGTGCAGCGCGCTGTGCTCGGCCGCCGTCATGCGCAGCACCGCAGCCACGGACTCCACCATCTCCGGCAGCGGGTTCGCGATCTCGCCGCGCTCGAACGCCGCGTACCGCCGCACGCTCAGCCCTGCCAGGTCAGCGGCATCTTCCTGGCGCAGCCCTGAGCTATTCCCCTCCGGGACCGGTCGGGCCATCCGCGACCGGCATGCCTGCAGCAGGCCGGTGAGCTCTGCGCGGCGCCTCCATTCCGCGTTACCGGCCACGGCCATTGCGGTCCTTCCCCGTCCCGCTCAGCCCCCCGGCCCCCGCACAGCGTCCTAGCACCGCGCCCAGCGGGTAATAGGCAATTGGGCTGCCGGTAAACCGCTGTTCTCTGTGCTGTCCTATTGAGTATGCGGCACTCCCGGAGATGGCAGCCAATCATTTGCCGGACGGCCAGTCAGCCCTGCTCGCCGAGCGGGCACCCCTCCCGCCCTGAGCCGACCAGCCGTACCACGCACCGGGTCCCGCCGGGGATCCTGAGCTGCCCCGTGTTTTCCGGACAGGGAAATTGCGGTTAATTCACGCGGCTTCTTGCCCTTTCAGGTACTCGTCGAGGACTTCTTGCGGAGTCCGGTAGCCGAGTCCCGAATGGAGACGTGTCTTA
>Ga0335078_10000928_pt1 | contig 44584 bp, 35 predicted proteins | sample Lox_Sample_32_FD_206711 | JGI IMG/M metagenome (GOLD analysis project Ga0335078, IMG submission 206711) | Soil microbial communities from Loxahatchee National Wildlife Refuge, Florida, United States - Lox_Sample_3.2 | ecosystem: Environmental > Terrestrial > Soil > Wetlands | place: USA...
GCTCGATCGACTCAAGCGGTGAGAGCATCCGGCGGGAGACGGTCCAGCACTCGGGCGGCAGGTCCTCCGGCATGATCTGGCCGACCCGGCGGCGCCGCACCACCTGCTTGAGTACCGTCCACAGCTGCGCCGCGTTGCCTGGCCAGGCGTGCCGCAGCAGCAGCTGCGTGGCGGCGGGTGAGCAGGTGACCCGGCCCTGCTGGCTGAGCTTGCCGAGGAAGAACGGGACCAGGTCGCGCAGGTCCTCGCTGTGGTGCCGCAGCGGCGGCACCTCGACCGTGCCTGGGAACAGCCGCAGCAGGCTGGTCAGATCGGCCCGCGCGGCGCCGCGGTCCAGGGTGACGGCCACCCGCAGCCCGCTTTCCCGCGCGGCGCCCTGCGCCGCGGATGCCGCGGATGCCGCGGATGCCGCGGATGCCGCGGATGCCGCGGATGCCGCGGATGCCGCGGAAGCCGCGGAAAGCGCGGCCGTCAGGCTGCGCACCTGGGCGGCGCTCAGCGTGTGCACGTGCCGCAGTACCAGCATCCCGGTGCCGTCAAGTAGTTCGGCTCGGACGCGGGACAACCAGTCGGGCGAGGGGGCGGCGTCCGCGGCGTCGAGCACGTGGCACCGCGCGGCCGGGTTGCGCCGCTGGTGGACGGCGCGAACCAGGGCCAGCTTGCCGACGCCCGGCTCACCCTCGAGCGCCAGCCACTCACCGCGCTCGTAGCTCGCGTCCGCGGCACGGCAGGCCCGCCGCCAGGCCGCGCCGGTGCCGACAAGGCCGGGCAACGACATCGCCGCCCGGCCCGAGGAGACGTCCGCGGCGGGCGCGGCGGGGGCCGCCATCAGCTTCACGTGCACCACGCCGTCGGCGAGCGGCGCGACCGCGGCCGACGCGGCCGACGCGGCGAGCAGGCCGAACTCGCCAACCGGGCGGCAGAACATCCGGGCCACCGCGCCGCTCGGCAGGTCCACCGTCACCGCGCCAGACGGCCGCCGCCGTCCCTGCCCCGCCGAGGCCGTCATGGCCTCCGCGGACAGCGCCTCGGTCGCCTGCGCGATCAGCACGGCCTGGTCCGCGGGTGACAGCGCCTGCCGCGCGTGGTCGTTGAGCATGACGACGTCGTTGCCGAGCGCGAGCACGATCCCGCCGGTGTGCCGGCAGGCCCGGGTGTACTCCTGCAGCAGCCGCAGGTCACGGCTGCTGCTCGTCTCGGCGAGCGCCTGGGTGAGCTGGTCGGCGGTGGACCGGACGAGCGACACCATCAGCGGGTCGGCGTCCCGCCGCCAGCAGGTCAGGTCGATCACGCCGACCGTCTTGCCCGATACCGGGTCGCGGACAGGTACCCCGGCGCAGGCCATGCCCTCCAGGTGCTCCGCGTAGTGCTCGTGCCCGAACACGTGCGCCGGCCCGCCCGACTCGAGCGCGGTCCCGATGCCGTTGGTGCCGACGACGTCCTCGGCGTAGCTGAAGCCGGGCACCAGCATGATCGAGTCGAGGTGCCGCTCGAGGTCGTGGTCGCCGGTGTAGCGCAGCAGCACGAGACCGCTCGCGTCGGTCAAGATGATGCTGATCGGCTGCCCGTCCAACTGCTCGTGCAGGTGCCTGAGCACCGGCTCTGCGGCGCGGGCGAGGGTGGTGTCCAGGTCGGGCGCGCCCAGGTAGCTCAGGTCGAGCCGGTTCGCTGCGACGTTCCACTCCCGTGACCGCCACCACGACGCGAGGATCGGCTCCCTGACCGAGGACCGGTCCACCGGCTCGGAAGCGAGGAACCGGTCCCTGGCCTCGGCGAGCGGGTCCCGCTGGCCAGGCAGCGCGGACCCGCCGCCTGGCACCCGGTGCAGCCTCGTTGATGCACGTCCCATGTCGCCTCCCGCCTGCTCGTCTCAGTCGGAGGACCCTCATCCCGCGCGGACCACCGTCAGCGCGTAAACCGCCACGATGCACAAAACATAAGCCAGCCAGTTACTCGCACTGTCTCAAGTTGAGATGCCCGATGCAATCCCGTCGGCGTCTGCTCGGCCCCATGGACACGCGCGAAGAGACCTACAACCCCTGGAGCATCGTCAACTTCGTCTTCCGCCATCTGGCCGACGCGGGCCTGCACCCCATCCTCGGCGAGTCCGGTGACCCGGGCAAGCCCGCCGCCGACCTGCTCAAGGCGCTCGGCATCACCCCCGCGGCCGAGGGCAACCGCCAGGTGACCGCCCGGGTCAGCGATGAGCTCGCCCGCCTCAGGCAGGCCTTCGAGGCCGAGAATCCGCGCTAAGCCAAGGGCACCGTGCCGCTAAGCCAAAAGGCAACCGTGTCTCAGGCTGAGAACACACGCTCAGCCAAAGCGAGGTGTGATCCAGGGCACAGGCCAAAACGGCACAGGCAAAAAGCCAGGCAAAAAGAACTTTCCCAGCAAGGGAGGGATGCCGATGAGCCGCCAGAGCGTGGCCAAGGCCCACCAGAAGATCCAGGAGCTCTCCTGGGAACCTCAGTACCACACGCCGGTGAGCCACTACGGTACGGACTACACGTTCCGCAAGGCGCAGAAGAAGGACCCGCTCAAGCAGGTGCTCCGCTCCTACTTCCCGATGCAGGAGGAGAAGGACCACCGGGTCTACGGCGCGCAGGACGGCGCGATCCGCGGCAACATGTTCCGCCAGGTGCAGGAGCGCTGGCTGGAATGGCAGAAGCTGTTCCTGTCCATCATCCCGCTGCCGGAGATCTCCGCGGCACGCGCGATGCCGCTGCTGTTCCGCACGGTGCCCAACCCCGAGCTGCACAACGGCCAGGCGATCCAGATGATCGACGAGGTCAGGCACTCGACGATCCAGCAGAACCTCAAGCGCCTGTACATGAACAACTACATCGACCCGGCCGGCTTCAACAGCAGCCTGCGGAACTTCCAGAACGACTACTGCGGCACCATCGGCCGCCAGTTCGCCGAGGGCTTCATCACCGGCGACGCGATCACCGCCGCGTCCATCTACCTGACGATCGTCGCGGAGACGGCGTTCACGAACACCCTGTTCGTCGCCATGCCCGCCGAGGCCGCCGCCAACGGCGACTACCTGCTCCCGACGGTCTTCCATTCCGTCCAGTCCGACGAGTCACGGCACATCAGCAACGGCTACGCCACCCTGCTCATGGCGCTAAGCGACGAGTCCAATCACCAGTTGCTCGAGCGCGACCTGCGCTACGCGTGGTGGAACAACCACCGGGTGGTGGACGCGGCGATCGGCACGTTCATCGAGTACGGCACCAAGGACAGGCGCAAGGACCGCGAGTCCTACGCCGAGATGTGGCGCCGCTGGATCTACGACGACTACTACCGCTCCTACCTCGTGCCGCTGGAGAAGTACGGCCTGGTCATACCGCACGACCTCATCGAGGAAGCGTGGAACCAGATATGGAACAAGGGCTACGTGCACGAGGTCGCCCAGTTCTTCGCCACCGGCTGGCTCGCCAACTACTGGCGGATCGACCCGATGACGGATGCGGACTTCGAGTGGTTCGAGTACAAGTACCCGGGCTGGTACGAGCGGTACGGCAAGTGGTGGGAGAACTACAACCGCCTCTCTAAGCCGAACGGGCACCACCCGATCGTCGCGGAGAACGTCGACTACGTGTACCCGCACCGCTGCTGGACCTGCATGGTCCCCTGCCTGGTCCGCGAGGACATGGTGCTTGACCAGGTGGACGGCCAGTGGCGCACCTACTGCCACGAGGAGTGCCGCTGGACGGACGCGGTGGCCTTCCGGCCCACCTACCAGGGCCGGGAGACACCGAACATGGGCCAGCTCATCGGCAAGCGCGAGTGGGAGACCCTGTACCACGGCTGGAACTGGGCCGATGTCGTCTCCGACATGGGCTACGTGCGCGACGACGGCAAGACCATGGTCGCGCAGCCGCACCTCGACCTCGACGACCAGAAGAAGCTGTGGACGCTTGACCACCTGCGCCGCATGCCCGAGGTGCAGTCGCCCAACGTGCTGCTCAACCAGATGACCGACGCCGAGCGCGCCGCGTTCGTCGCCGACTACAACAAGCAGGGTCCCGCGGGCCGCCCCGCACCCGCCACGAGCTAGCAGATCCAAAACTTCTAGCCCGAACGGAAGCGTGTTCCACCCGGCACCGGCCCCGCTCAAGCCAAGTGAGCGGGGCCGGCAAGGGGGAGCTTAACAAGGGGCAGCCCGTGACTAACAAACACAAGGTGCGCTTCGAGCCCGTCGGCATCGAGATCGACGTCGACGAGGACCAGACCATCCTGCGGGCCGCGGCCGAGCAGGGGATCATGCTCATGCACGGCTGCAAGGAAGGCCAGTGCGCCTCGTGCAAGTCCTTCGTACTCGAAGGCGAGGACATCGAGCACGACCGGTACTCCACGTTCGCGCTGCCCGACTACGAGAAGGAGGAAGGCTACACGCTGCTGTGCCGGGCGCACGCGTACGAGGACGTCACGATCGAGCTGCTCAACTACGACGAGGACATGATCCGCTCCGGCCTGCCGATCCAGCAGGCGGTCGCCGAGGTGGTGTCCAAGGACCCGGTGACGCACGACATGCGCCACCTGGTGCTCCGCCTCATCGAGCCCGGGGAGGTCAAGTTCTTCCCCGGCCAGTACATGGACATCTCGGTTCCCGGCGGTGCTGGCTCAGGCGGTGCTGGCTCAGGCGCCGGCGCGGTCCGTTCGTTCTCGATGGCGAACACCTCGAGCAGGGACGGGCTGCTCGAGTTCGTCATCAAGGTGTACGCCGGCGGGCTGTTCTCGCGGTTCCTCGACTCCGAACTCCGGGCGGGCGACCGCCTGGAGCTGACCGGCCCGTTCGGCGTCTTCACCCTGCGCGACTCCGACGCGGAGCTGGTCTTCGTGGGCGGCGGAGCGGGGATGGCCCCGATCCTGTCCCTGCTCCGCTCCATGGCCGAGCGGGGCATCCACCGCAAGGCCACGTTCTTCTACGGTGCCAGGACCCGGCGTGACCTGTGCTTCGAACAGGAGCTCGCGGCGATCGCGGAGAAGCTGCCGAACTTCCGCTACGTCCCGGCACTCTCCCACCACGACCCGAGCCACGGGGACTGGGACGGCGAGGCGGGCCTCATCACCGACGTGGTCAAGCGCCTGACGGGCAGCCTCGCCGGGGCGCACGCCTACGTCTGCGGACCGCCGCCCATGGTGGAGGCCGCGATCCCGCTGCTCGAGACGCTCGGCGTCCCGGACAAGCGGGTCTACTACGACAAGTTCACGACAACCGGAGAGCCCAGTGACTGAAACACAAGAGCGCAGCGTACCCAAGCCGGTCTTCACCGACGCGGAAGCCGGCGCGAAGGAGTTCCCCGACAGCAGCAACCGCAGCTACAACTACTTCAAGCCGGCCAAGCGCAAGCAGACGCACTACGAGGACGTTACGGTCGAGGTACAGCCCGACCCGCGGCACTACCTGTCGCAGGGCTGGCTGTACGGGTTCGCCGACGGCCGCGGCGGCTACCCGCTCGACTGGACGGTGCTCAAGGCCTGGGGCTCCGACCGGCCCGAGCCCGAGCGCTACCCCGGCTCCGGCGGCAAGGGCTACGAGTGGCCCGCGCACGGCTGGCACGAGTTCCGTGACCCGAACGAGGAGTGGGAGCTCACGCTCTACCGGTACAACTCCAACGTCGTGCGGCAGGTCAACCAGAACGTGGAGAACGCCCGCCAGGCCAAGGCGTTCGAGCAATGGAACCAGAACTGGGTGAACTTCGTCGCGCGCAACGTCGGCGCGTGGATGCACGTGGACCACGGACTCGGCCTGTACCTGTACGCGAACGCGCAGCGCCGGGCCCCCACCAACATGCACAACAACGCGATCTCGGTGAACTCGATGCACCGCATCAGGGCGGCGCAGGACCTCGCGCTTTACAACCTGACGCTGACCGAGGAGGTGCCTGGCTTCGACGGCGCCGCGCACACCGACGCGTGGAACAACGACCCGGCCTGGCAGGGCGTGCGGGAGGCCGCGGAGGCGCTCACCGGGATCTGGGACTGGGCCGAGGCGATCTTCGCCGCCAACGTTGTGTTCGAGCCCCTGGTGGGCGAGCTGTTCCGCAGCCACCTGGTGCAGCAGGTCGCGCCGCGCAACGGCGACTTCGTGACGCCCACGGTCGTCGGCGCGGCCGAGTACGACTTCGCGGAGCGCGACCTGCGCTACACCACGGCGATGTTCGGCCTGCTGGCCACCGACCGCGAGTTCGCCGCGCACAACAGGGACATCATGCGGGGCTGGCTGACCGACTGGGTGCCCCGTGCCGTCGAGGCCGCGCGCAAGCTGCAGCCGCTGTGGTCGCAGACCGACGTGAAGCCGCCGCGGTTCGAAGACAGCCTCGACGCCGCCAAGAGCCGGTTCTCCGGCATCGTGACCGACCTGCACCTGGACATACCGAAGGAGCTGGCCAAATGACCACCCCTCGCTTCAAGACGGCGCAATCCCCTTATCAGTCGGACAGCACCGCGTCCAACCAGTGCGGCTTCACGCTGATGAACAACCAGGTAGGCGCGGTTGTCGCGCAGGTCATGTCGGCCAAGCCGAACGTCACCGTGCGGTTCCTGCCGTCGATGATCCGGGTCGACGCGATCGGCCGGATGGACGTGGTCTACGACGAGGTCTCCGAGGCGCTCGGGGAGGAGCCCGGCTTCTTCGACGCGGCCGAGTTCGAGGAGAACATGTCGACGCACTACGGCCGGATGATCCACGAGGACGACCGCACGATCATGTTCGCCAACCCGGAGGACGCCGCCGACTACCTCGGTTTCGACTTGACGCCGACGTCCGCCTGAGCTTACGCAAGACAAAGATCGGGAAACCCGAGCGCGAGCCAAGGGGCGAAGCCCGGAGGCGAGTGCCGGAAACACAGTGTTAGGAGGCGCTGAGCCTTGTACGAGAAGGATGGCGAGAAGTACTTCATCGTCGACTCGCACATGCACTACTGGACCGCGGGACCAGACAACTGGGTCAAGGGCGCGGAGCACTACGCCAAGGGCTGGATCGAGTGCTTCCACGCCTACCAGGGCCTCGGCCCCAAGGAGACCCACTGGCCGATCGAGAAGTTCATGTCCTACACCGAGGACGACCTGATGAGGGACGTCTTCGACGACGGCCACGTGGACATCGCGGTCTTCCAGCCGACGTACCTCAAGGAGTGGTACACCGACGGGTTCAACACCACCGAGCGGAACGCGGCGCTCGGCGAGAAACACCCCGGCATGTTCATCGCCAACACCAGGTTCGACCCGCGCGACGGCGACAACGGCCTCGAGGAGCTGCGCCGCAACGTGGAACGCTACGGCTCGAAGGGGGTGAAGCTGTACACCGCCGAATGGAACAACGGCTCGCGCGGCTACAAGCTCTCCGACCCGGCCGCCTACCGCTACCTGGAGCGGGCACAGCAGCTCGGCATCAAGAACATCCACGTGCACAAGGGCCCGACGATCTGGCCGCTTGACAAGGACTCGTTCGACGTGTCCGACATCGATCACTGCGCGACCGACTTCCCCGAGCTCAACTTCATCGTCGAGCACGTGGGCCTGCCACGGATCGAGGACTTCTGCTTCATGGCGACGCAGGAGCCCAACGTCTACGCCGGCCTGTCGGTGGTCATCGGCGGCCTGATGCACGCACGGCCCAAGTTCTTCGCCAAGGTCATGGGCGAGCTATTGTTCTGGGTCGGCGAGGACAAGATGACGTTCGGCAGCGACTACGGCATCTGGGAGCCCAGGTGGCAGGTCGAGGGCTTCGTCGACTGGCAGATGCCGGACGACGAGGAGCTGTCTGACTACGCCAAGCTGACCACCGCCGCCAAGAAGAAGATCCTCGGCCTCAACGCCGCCAGGCTCTACGGCATCGAGGTACCCAAGGAGTGCCAGCTCCCGGCCGGCGCCGGCACCCCCGCCGCCCAGGACGACGCGCAACTGGTCGATTCGTGAGTGTCACCACCTCTGACCGCCTCTCGGGGGGCCGGCCCCCCGCGCCTCCCGAGAGCGTGGTCAGCCCGTCGGCGTTGGCCAGCACAGCCCTGGCCGCCCTCGCCACGGTCCGCGACCCGGAACTCGACACGCCGGTCACCGCCCTGGGCTTCGTCGCGTCGTGCACGGTGTCCTGCGAGGGCCGGGCGGTGGTCAGGCTCCGCCTGCCCACCTACTTCTGCGCACCCAACTTCGCTTACCTCATGGTCGCGGACGCCTATGACGCGGTAACCGCAGTCCCGGGCGTCACCTCCGCCGAGGTGATACTCGAGGACCACTTCGCCTCCGACGCCATCAACGCCGGCGTAGCCGCCCGGGCGGGCTTCGTGAAGTCCTTCGACGGCGAAGCCGTCGCCGAACTGGGCGACCTCCGCGCTCAGTTCCTACGCAAGGCCGTGATGGCCGGCACCGACCAGGTCTGCCGCCCTCTGCTGGCCAACGGGGTCGCGCCGAGGGAACTGCTTGTGCTGACCCTGGGCGCGATCCCGCCATCGGAGCGACTGGATCGCCTGAGAAAGCGCCGCGCCGAACTCGGCCTCCCTGCCGACGACAGTTCACCGCTGCTCATCGACCCGCAGACGGGGGCGCGGATCGACGAGGCCGCGGTGCCGCTGCACCTTCGCAAGGCCCGGGTTACCCAGGCCGGCATCGAGGCGAACACGAGCATCTGCTCCGGCATGTTCCGGGTCCGCTACCCGGACGGCTGGACGGCCCGACCCCAAGCGCCGCCCCAATGACAGTGGACATTTAGGTACATCCGAGTGTCACCAAATGTCCACTATCCCGTCGACAAGCTCGAGCCAACACAGTTCCGAGATCGGGAGGACACGTGAAGGCAGTAAGAATCCATAAGTTCCATGAGCAGCCGGTCGTCGATGACGTACCTGAGCCGAAGATCAGCGGGCCGCTCGACGTCATCGTGAAGATCGGCGGCGCGGGGGTTTGCCGGACCGACCTGCACATTATCGAGGGGCAGTGGGACGCGGCGATGCGGACGCCGCTGCCGTACATCCTCGGCCACGAGAACGCCGGGTGGGTGCACGAGGTCGGGTCCGCGGTCACCAACGTTGCCGTCGGCGACACGGTCATCCTGCACCCGACGCCCACCTGCGGGCTGTGCCGCGCCTGCCGGGCGGGCGACGACATGCACTGCGAGAACTCGGTCTTCCCCGGGCTGTCCACAGACGGCGGGATGGCCGAGTACCTGCTCACGAGTGCCCGCGCGTGCGTGAAGCTGGACCCGAAGACGCAGCCCAGGGACGTGGCAGCGCTCGCCGACGCCGGGATCACCGCCTACCACGCGGTACGCAAGGCGATACCGCTGCTGTACCCGGGCACCACCGCCGTGGTCATCGGGGCGGGCGGCCTTGGCCACATTGGGATCCAGTGCCTGGCGGCGCTCACCGCGACGAACATCGTCGTCGTCGACCGCAACCCGGACGCGCTCAAGCTCGCCGGGCAGCTTGGCGCCGCGCACACGGTCGTCGCCGACGGCAAGCACGTCGACGCGGTCAAGGAGCTGACCAACGGCGCGGGCGCGCACGTGGTGCTCGACTTCGTCGCCGAGCAGGGCGCCGAGATGGACGGGTGGCACATGACCGCCCCCGCGGGCTCCTACTTCGTGATCGGGTACGGCGGCACGCTGCACATCCCGACGCTTGACATCATCTCCACGGAGCGGAACATCGTCGGCAACATCGTCGGCACCTACAACGACCTCGCCGAGCTGATGGCCCTGGCCCAGGCGGGCCGGGTCACGCTGCACACCAAGGCGTACCCGCTGACCGCCGCCCCCGACGCGCTCGCCGACCTGGACGCCGGCCGGGTGCGCGGCCGCGCGATCCTCATTCCCGGGTAAGCCGCCCCCGTTCTGTCTTATTTAAGGAGCCAACGATGGCCAAGGAACTGCGCTTCGGTGCCGAGGCGCGCGCCCTGTTGCTCGCCGGGGTCGACCAGCTCGCGGAGGCGGTCAAGTCAACGCTTGGCCCCAAGGGGCGCAACGTGATCCTTGAGAAGATCACCGGGTCGCCGGTGGTCACCAACGACGGCGTGACGATCGCCCGCGAGATCCACCTGCGTAACCAGTTCGAGAACATGGGGGCGCAGCTGGTCAAGGAGGCCGCGATCAAGACCAACGACGTGGTCGGCGACGGCACCACCACGGCGACGGTGCTCGCCCAGGCGATCGTCCGCGAGGGGATGCGGGCCATCGACGGCGGCGCGAACCCGGTGCTCGTCAAGCGCGGCATCGACCTCGCGGTCGGCCGCCTCGACGGCCACCTGCGGTCGGTGGCGCACCCGGTCGCGACCGAGGAGGACTACCGGCGGGTCGCGGCCATCTCCGCCAACGACGACTACACGGTCGGCTCGGTGATCGCACGGGCGCTGCACACGGTGGGCGACGGCGGCATCGTGACCGTGGAGGACTCGCCCGCGGCCGGCCTGAACGTGGACTTCGTCGAGGGCTTCCAGTTCGACAACGGCTACCTGTCGCCGTACCTGGTGACGTCGCCCGCGTCGCTCGAGGCGGTGCTCGACGACCCGTACATCCTGCTGTGCAGCGAGAAGATCACCAAGGTGCAGCAGCTCATGCCGCTGCTCGACAAGATCATGCGCAGCCCGCGGCCGCTGGTGATCCTCGCGGAGAACGTGGAGGGCACCGCGCTTGCCATGCTGGTGCACAACCACGTCAACGGCATCTTCCAGTGCGTCGCGGTGCGCGCGCCCGGCTTCGGTGACCGGCGGCTGCACAAGCTCGAGGACATCGCCGCGCTCACCGGCGGCGCCGTCTACAGCAAGCACTCCGGGTTCTCGCTCGAGACGATGACCACCGAGCACCTCGGCCGGGCCCGCCAGGTGCGGGTCACCGCGGACGCTGCGGCGATCATCGGCGGCGGCGGCTCGTCCGAGGCGGTCGACTTCCGGCTCGGGCAGCTGCGCGCCGAGCTGGAGCGTGCCACGTTCGGCATCGACGAGGACGTGCTGACCGAACGGATCGGTGCATTGAGCGGCCGGGTCGCGGTGATCCGGGTCGGCGCGCCGACGTCGGCGGAGCTGAAGGAGCTGCGGCACCGGGTCGAGGACGCGCTGTCCGCGACGCGCGCGGCGATGGCCGAGGGCATCGTGGCGGGCGGCGGGTCCGCGCTGCTGCACTCGGTCGGCGCGCTTGACACCGTGTTTGACGACAAGGTGACCAGCGACGCGGACGTGACCGGCGACTACGCGATCGGCGTGGAGATCGTCCGCCGGGCGCTGTCCGAGCCCGCCACGCTGATCGCCGCCAACGCGGGGTACGACGCCGCCGCGGTGGTGGCGCGGTCGGCCGCGCTCGGCCCCGACGAGGGGTTTGACGCGCTGTCCGGCCGGCATGGCAACATGGTCGACATGGGCATCGTGGACCCGCTGCGCGTGGTGCGGTCCGCGCTTGCCAACGGCGCGTCCGTGGCCGGCCTGCTGCTCACCACCAACACGCTGGTCGCCGAGGAGCAGACGCCCTGGGGCGGTTCTGCCGCGCTGATGACCGAGTACGGGTCGCTTGACGAGGGCCTGCACCAGCCGTCGCCCGACTCCTCGACACCGCAGTCGCTCGGCCTCGGCCCGTCGGTCGGCTGACACCGCTTTGGCCAGTACCGCGATCGCAGCTCAGCAGGCCCTGTCCGGACAACGGCGGGGCCTGCGGGCGGTCACCCCCTTTCTCGGGCCGGCGTTCATCGCATGCGTCGCCTACGTCGACCCGGGCAACTTCGCCACCAACATGGCGGGCGGCGCGCAGTTCGGCTACGCGCTCGGCTGGGTGGTGCTCGGCGCGAACCTGATGGCGATGCTCGTCCAGACGCTGTCCGCCAAGCTCGGCATCGCGACCGGCCTTTCCCTGCCCGAGGTGTGCCGTGAGCGCCTTGACCGCCGCGTCGTGGTCTTGCTGTGGCTGCAGGCCGAGGCGGTGGCGATGGCCACCGACCTGGCCGAGTTCACCGGCGCGGCGCTCGGGCTCAACCTGGTCTTCGGCCTGCCGCTGTGGATCTCCGCGCTGCTGGCCGGCCTGGCGACGTTCGCCGTCCTCGCGATGGAGGTCGGCGGCTTCCGGCGGCTTGAGGCGGCCATCACCGCGCTCGTCGGCGTCGTCGTGCTCGCGTTCTGCCTTGAGCTGCTCTACGCCAGGCCCCCGGCCGCCGCCGTGGCCGGCGGCGTGCTCACGCCACGGCTGCCCGGCGGCGCGGCGCTGCTCGCGGTCTCCATCGTCGGCGCGACCGTGATGCCGCACGTCATCTACCTGCACTCGGCGCTGGTCCGCGGCCGGGTGCCGAGCGACTGCGACGACGCCCGACGGCGCCTGTTCCGCTTCGAGATCGTCGACGTGCTGTGCGCCATGGGCCTGGCCGGCCTGATCAACCTGGCCATGCTCGCCACCGCCGCCGCCGTCTTCTTCACCCGCGGCGACCCCGGCGCGGGTGAGGACCTCGGCCGCGTGGTCACCGGCCTGAACGCCTACGCGGGCGGGCACTCAGGCACGGTCTTCGGCGTCGCGCTGCTCGTCTCCGGCGTCGCCTCCTCCTGCGTCGGCACCATGTCCGGCCAGGTGGTGATGGAGGGTTTCCTGCGCCGCCGCATCCCGGTCTTCCTGCGCCGCGCGGTCACCATGCTCCCCGCCATCGTGGTGCTCGCCCTCGGCTTCAGCCCCACCCGGGCGCTGGTGCTCAGCCAGGTGTTCCTCTCCTTCGGCATACCGTTCGCGCTGATCCCCCTGGTCGCGTTCACCGCGCGGCGCCGCGTGATGGGCCCCCTGGTCAACCGGTTCGCGACCACCGCCGCCGCGGTAGCGGTGACCGCGGTCATCGTGTCACTGAACGTCTACCTGCTGGCAACCGCCTAACCCGGCAGACCCGCCCGCCCGGACCGCACCCGCCCGGACACGCCCCGCCCGGACCGCACCCGCCCGGACACGCCCCGCCCGGACCGCACCCGCCCGGACACGCCCCGCCCCGGACATCTTCGTCATCCTGTGCACCACTGACCTCACGAGCACCATCATCGCGGGTCAACACCATGATCATGAATACTTTTTCGTGCAATAACGCCTAAAACCCTTCATGACACCAAAAACATTCACCATCATGGCGCTGTCAGGCATGATGTGGCGAAATTCGAGCATCTCAGTGACCCCGATGGTCACAATAGCCCCGCTATGAACGGCATCGGCGCTCCTGAAAGGGGCGTGCCGCCCCGATCTCCGCGCATGCTCAGGCACTGGGCTATGACCAGAAATGCTTGGCGGAATTTCCGATTAACAACGCAACTAACGTTGCGCTTTGCAAACATTATTAAACGCGTGAAGAAGCGATGGATTGCCGGACCAGTGGTCATCGCGGCGCCCCTGGTGCTCGCGGTGTGCCTCAACGCGGCCTTCAAGCCGTCCCAGACGGTAGCGCTGTCCGGCGCCACGCAGGTCATGCCCAGGTTCGCGGTGCCCACGAACGTCACCGTGCCGTCGGTGATGCCGACCTGGGCCACGGTCAGGTTCGTCCTCCCTTCGGCCGACGCGGCGGCCGCCAGCGAGGAGGTTGTCGTTTACTCCGTGACGAACGGGAGCGCCACCGTCACGTCAAGCGGCACCGTCGCCGGGACGGGGACCGGGGTAACCGTCACCGGGTTGCGGCCGTCGGCCCGTTACATCGTCGCGGTGTCCGTCAACGCCGTTCAGGGGCACGACGCCTCTTCGTGGGCGATGAGCCCGGAGTTCGTCACGGCGGCGGCTACCGCGGGTACCGCGTCCGCTCCGGCTGATTCGCCGGGTGCCGCCACGGCCACCCCGGCGCTGACCCCGACCCTGACGCCGACCCCCACGCCCGCCACGTCAACCGGGACTTCCTGGCCCACATTCGATGTCTTTCCTAGTACCTCGCCCACGTTCGGCTCGTCTTCCCCGGCTGCCGGGCTGCCGTCCGCAACGTCCGCCGCGACTTCCTGGCCTGCCTCTGCCGCGGCCACCGCGACCACGGCGCCCCCCGTAACGTCGGCCCCCGTTACGTCAGCCGCTGCCCCTGCCACGTCCGCCTCGGCCGCCCCGTCCACGGCGACCGTCCCGTACGCTCCGGCGCTGTCGTCCTACAACGTGCTGGCGCAGAGCTATTCCGCGACCGACATCATCAACGACGGCTGGGCGCAGGACGCCAACGACACCGCGGAGGGAGGCGAGACCTGCCCGGTGGCGAATGCCAGCTACTCCTCGGCACTGGACGCGGTGGTGCTGACCACCCAGGGCGGGCCGGCCACCGGCGGCAGCACGGACTGCGCGCACATCCGGTCCCAGTACACCGTGCCGACAAGCGGTGACGTCGTCGAGGCGGAGATCTGGCTGCCCAGCCTCAGCAGTGCCGTGACCGCGAACGGCACCAGCTACCCGGCAGGCACGCTGCTCGACTGGGCGTCGATGTGGACAGACGGCGCGGACAGCGTGAACGGTACGGAGAACTGGCCCGCCGATACCGAGATCGACGCGGTGGAGACCCAGTACGGCGCGAACTACGTGTCGGTCCATTACGGCAGCGCCGCGGCGGGCGGCGGCAGCACGGGCGTCTGGACCACGGCACCGCAGGGCTGGGGGCCGGCGGGCACCAGCTACGCCGCGCCTGACGCGGGCGCCGCCAACGTCCAGCCCGGCTGGAACGTGGTGGACATCGAGTTCACCAGCGGCGACGCCAGCATCTACATCAACGGCGGCCCGTTCGTCACGGTCCAGGGCAGCGTCCTGAGCCACGACCCGGCCTACCTCGACTTCGGGATCTCCGGCCCGAACGGCTACGACCCGAACTACCCGACGTGGCCGGCCGGGCCAGCGACAGAAGACGTCGCGTACGTCAAGGTCTTCTCCTGACCGGGGACGGGGCCGACGGGAGACAGGGCCGACGGGAGACAGGCAGAGCACGCTCCCGTTCCGGACAATTTAAGTTCTCGTTCCCTAATGATCATGTTTTGGCTCGATAGTGTGAGGTTCATGCACCGCGGACTGCCTGCGCGCCCAGACCTTGGACGTGCCGATGACGAGCGGGCCGGGCCTGCCGCGCGGCGCGGCTTGGCTGCCAGGGTTTCCGCCGTCCTGGCGGTGCGGGTGCGGATGCGGGTGCCTGGCCGGGCCTTCGCCGCGGTCACGGTCGGGCCGGCGCTCGTCGCCATGGCGTGGCTGCTGCCAGGGACCGGGCTACTGCTCGCCGGGCGGCTGCTCGCCCTGCCGATGGTGATCATCTTCGTACCGCTCGCGGTCGTGCTGTGCGAATTCGCGGTGGTGCGGCTGCCGGTGAGCTGGCCGAGGCTCAACGCGGCGGAGCCGGGAACCGCTCCCGTCGCCGCACGGCGGCGGGCGGACGTGCCGGGCGCCGCGCTGCTCGCCATGCTGGTGATCGCGGCCGGGTTCGGGGTGTGGCAGGCGGTGCTGCGGTCCGAGCAGGTCTTCGTGGCCAGCGATCCTGGCGTCTACCTGCAGTACGGGTACTGGATCGCCGAGCACGGCACGGCGACGATACCCGAGTCGGCCGCGGCGTTCGGCAGCATGGGCCTCGGCGGGGCCAAGGGGCTGGACTTCGCGACACCGGGGTTCGCCGTATCCGGCGGCTCGGTCACGCCGGCGGGCCTGCCCGGGCTGCCGCTCGTCTTGGCCGGCGGGACGTGGCTTGGCGGGCTCGGCGGCGCGCTGCTCATGCCGGCGGTCCTCGGCGGCTGCGCCGTGCTCTCATTCGGCGGGCTGGCGGGACGGCTGTGCGGTGCGTGGTGGGCGGTGGCCGGGGAACTCGTGCTCGCGGTCGGCCTGCCCGAGGTGTACACGTCGCGCACCCCGTTCAGCGAGTCCCTGGTGCAGGTGCTGCTGTTCGGAGGGCTGTGCCTGTTCATCGACTCGCTCGCGGCCCGGCGGCGCCTACTTGCCGGGCTCGGCGGGCTCGCGCTCGGGCTGACCGTGCTCGCCTCCGTCGCGTCGCTCGGCGTGCTGCTGCCCGCCTTCCCCGTCCTCGCGGTGTTGTTCGCGGCCAAACGGGAGCAGGCGGCGCCGTTCGGTGCCGGCCTTGTCCTCGGCATCGGGACCGGGCTGGCAACCGGGCTCGTGCTCGCGCGTGCCTACCTGTCGGCCATGTCGGCCCAGCTGCACCTGATCGGGCTGTGCGCCTACGGCTGCTGCGCGGTGACGGCGCTTGCGCTTGCGCTTGCGATCCCCGCCGTGCGGGCGCGGGTGCGGCGGGTGTGCGCCTACCAGGTGCGCGTGATCGGGTTCAGAGGAGAGGTGTACCTGCTGCCGTCGCTCGGCGACCTGGCGCAGTGGCTGGCCCTTGTGCTGCCGGTGATAGTGCTCGTCGGGCTGGCCGAACGGCCCTACCTGCAGACGGTCCGTGGGCAGACCGACCCGGCCATGGTGCGGGCCGTCGCGGCGTTGCAGCGCCTCGAGGGGCTGCCGGTGGACGGGCTGCGCCAGTACTACGAGGCAAGCCTGCACTGGGTGCTCTGGTACCTGGGGGCGCCCGCCCTGCTGCTCGCCTGCGCGGGGGCTGCGGCGCTCGGCGGGCGGGCGGCCGAGGCGATGCTCGCGGGGCGCTCCCGCGTCCCTGTTCCCGATGCCGCCGCCTCGGTGGTGTGGCTGTGGGGGCTGCCGTTCCTGATCGTCGCCTGGTCGGTGGTGACCGTGCTGTGGGATCCGTCCGTGGTGCCGTGGCAGCCCATGGCGTCCCACCGGCTCGTGCCCGTGGTGCTGCCCGGGCTCGTGCTGCTCGGGGTGTGGATGTCATCGTGGCTGACGTCACGGGCCGCGGCCTTCGGCGCCTCCCGTGCGGCCCTCGCGGTGGTCGGCGCCTGCTGCGTGCTCGCGCTCGCGGTGCCGCCGCTTGCGACGACGCTCAACCCGGGCCTGTCAAGCTCGCCCGCCTCAAGCTCGCCCGCCTCATCGGGGTCGCCCGCCTCATCGGGCGCATCGATCCTCACGAAACGGGTGCAGCTGCACGGAGTCGGCGCGTCGGCGACGTACGGCGACTCGATCGCCGCGGCCGCGGCGCTGTGCGCCGCCATCGGGCCGTCGGCGAGCGTCCTGGTCACGGACGCGTCGACCGCGGCGACATACGCACCGGTCGTCCGGGGGATGTGCGGGCAGCCCGTCGCGCTTGTGGTCCCCGGGCCCGCGGGGTCGTCCGCGGCGGCACTCGGGCAGGCGGTGCGCTCGGTCGAGCAGGCCGGGCGGCGCCCGGTGCTGCTCGGCCCGACACGGTCGTCGGTGTCCCTGCCCGGGGTCTTGCCGCGGCTGGCGTTCTCGCTCCGCACCGCGGGCGATGCCGAGTCCCTGACCGGGGCCCCGACCGGCACCTGGCCGGTCAGCTACGCCGCCTGGGTGGCCGTCCCCGGCGGCGCCGGGACATAGCCGGGGTCGCCGGGACGTCAGGCAGGGGGTTCGGCAGGGGTTCGGCAGGACGTCAGGCACAGCCCTCCGCGGGACATCGGTTCCCCCAGCGTTTACCGGATGGATGCCAAATGTGAGGTTTCGCATCCAAGTGGCCACATACGGTACCGATTTGGTTGAAACGGGCAATTGCCCAGCTGCGTGGCAAATGATCCCTTTCGCTTTTATTTTGGTCAATATTGAGGATGTGAATGGCACACGGACGGAGCCCGGCCCTTGACCCGGCGGCAACCGCGTCCGTCGTCGTCCTGGCACCGTCGAGCCCGGCCGGGCTAACCTGTCGCCGATATCGACCGCGCCGGTCGGCGTCGCGGCCCCGGGTTCGACGGTGAGCCCGGGGGCACGTGATGAGTACCCAAATTGACCGGTCTGCCGCTTTGCGGTGAATCGGAAACGGGTTTGTTGTTTACTGTTCACCAGGAATCACGGTGAGCGTTGAGGTAAGGGGCCATTTGGGATACTGGGCATTGGTGTAATGAACCTGGTACCTGACTACCCGCTAACCTAGCTACCTAGGGAACGGTGACGATCTTGCGTCGATCGCGGCAGATTAAGCAGATTAACTGGCTGAAGCTGCAGCGTCTCGGGGAAGTCGGCCTCGCGACGGGGGTGGCGGCCTTGCTTGCCTCGCTCGCCTTTGCGGCGCTCACCGGCCCGCTGGCCGGCGCGGCGGCCGCGGCCACGTCCACTTGCTCCACTCCTAGCGCGTCGGCGCCGGCCAGTGCCAGCCCCTTGTGCAGTGCCGCGCCCACTACCAGTTGCAACCCCACAACCAGCGCTTCCGCCCCAGCCACGCCTTCCGCCAGCGTCCCGGCTTCCGCCAGCGTCCCGGCCTCCGCCAGCGTCCCGGCCTCCGCCTCCGTCCCGGCCTCCGCCGCTGCCAGCGCGCCGGCCTCCCCTTCGTGCTCCGCCTCGGCCACCGCCACCGGCTCGCAGAGCAGCTTCCCGACGGGGCTCGCGAGCGGGACTGACACGTCCGGTACCGGTACCTCGACAGGGACCGCGACTCCCGCGCCGACCGCGGGCTCTACCGGGACCACGAGCACGGGCCTCCCGTCGGGCGCGCCGGCGACGGGCGGCGGCACGGGGCCGGGAGTCAACGGGACGGCGGTCGCGGCCGGGGGTGCCGTCATGGCCGCGGGCGGCGGGCTCGTCGTGCTGGCGCGCTGGCGACGGCGTCGCGGCGTGCGCGGTGTGCGCGGCGTGTGAGCCTGCCCGTGCGAGATCGCCTTAAGATCGCCTTATGTCGTCCGGGGAGTACCGGAGAGAGCACGCCGACGAGGCCCCCCAGGGCATCGAACTGCGCACGATCCTCATCGTGGGCCTTGTCATGGTGGCCATCGGCGCCTTCATCGTGGCGCACGCGCTTGGCACCGGGTCGAAGCTGCCGCCGGCCGCCGCGCAGGACATCCCCGTCACGGTCGGCACGACGGTGCCCTTCGCCCCCGATCCGGCGAGCGTCGCGGCACCGCTGACGGCGTCGGCGCCGATGCGGATCGAGATACCCGCGATCGGGGTGAACGCGCCCGTGACGCGCCTCGGCCGCAATCCCGACGGGACCGTCCAGGTGCCGCCGCTCAGCAATCACAACCTGGCCGGCTGGTACGACGGGTCCGTCTTGCCGGGGTCAGAAGGCACGTCCGTCATCCTCGGGCACGTGGACGACTACGCCGGGCCCTCGGTCTTCTTCAACATCAAGAGCCTGCGCAAGGGCGAGGCGGTCTACGTGGTCCTGGCCGACGGCCAGACGGCGGTGTTCACCGTCGACGGCGTGCAGAAGGCCGCCAAGACCAACTTCCCGACGAGCGACGTCTACGGCAACGTGCCGTACCCTGCGCTGCGCCTGGTCACCTGCGGTGGCCCGTTCGACGCGAAGACCGGCGAGTACCTGGACAGCATCGTCGTCTACGCCTACCTGGCCGGCATCGCCGCGAGGTGACCCCTCAGCCGAAGCGGCCCTGCACGTAGTCGGCGGTCCGCGGATCCTGCGGCGGGCCGAACATCGCGACGGTGGGGCCGTGCTCGACGATGTGGCCGGTCTCGCCCCGCGCGGCGAGGAAGAACGCGCACTGGTTGGAGACCCGCTGCGCACGGATCACCATCGCTGTCATCAGAACGGACGCAAGGAAACCAGCAAGGAAACCAGCAAGGAAAACCCAGTAGGTAAGTCCGTAGGTATCCTCACGCCCGCCCGGTTTCGCTAGCGCCATTCCCGGCACCCGGCACCCGGCACCCGGCACCCGGCACCCGCAGACCCGGCACCCGGCACCCGGCACCCGGCACCCGCAGACCCGGCACCCGGCACCCGGCACCCGGCACCCGGCACCCGGCAGGTCCCACCCGCTCCGAATATCGCGCTGCCCCGGCCCGCGCCCCGTTGGCCGGACCATCTAGCGCACCGCCGACCGCACCCGCCCCGAAAGCACGTCATCTGGAGCACCACTGGACTCAAGAGCAACATCTCGCAGCTAAATGCCATGATCATGAAGACTTTTTCGTGTGATAAAGCTAAGAAGTCTTCATAACACCAAAAATATTCATAATAATTCCTTTGTCAGCCATACTGCTGCGTGATGAACAGGCGCCACTTGGCGCAACGTCGTGGTCCGAGGCGGCAGTGATACCCGGGTTAAGCTGCGTCGTCACGCCGAGCGAACCGCCCGAGCGTGGTCGCTGGATGGCCGTCCGCTGCTCGGCATCTCGGTCTTCGCCGTCCTTGACGTGCCGCTCGAAGAAGTACTAAGGCAACGCTTTGCCAATTTTCAAAGCATTTATCTTCCAACGGTCGCTTTCGATGAAGAGCTAGATTGATTGCTCGTCGCCCTCGGTGGTTCGGTGGCGTCCAGCCCAATCCGCAGTACGCTATGAGCAAGGATCTGACATGAGGAGTGCCGAAATGTACCACGTGGACATCACTGCGGACCTCAACGACGAAGACCACACCGGCTACGTCTGGACCTTTCTTGACGAGGCCCGTGATCCCGCCCAGATCCGGCCTGACGCCATCGTGGTAGCAGGCGACGAAGAGACAGCCGCCGTCTGCCAGGTCGTCGACCTGGTCCCTGCCGGGGACGGCACCATCGTCCACCTCAAGCTCCTCCCCGGACTCGTCGAGGATTACCAGGCCCTCGTTGAGAGATCGATGGCAAGCTGAGGAGCCACCAGCGCGGGCCGGGTTTCCGTAACGGTCGGTTAGCCGGCCAGCTCGATCGCCAGCCCAGGCAGCACGTCCGGGTCCCCGATCAGGTCGATCGCCGTGATCCGCCCGTCCCCGCCGACCGTGAAGCCGAACGCCACGCGTACCTTCCCCTTCACCGCCCACGCCGCACCCGGCTCGCCGCCGACCATCGCGGCCACCGCCCCCGCCGCCCGGCCGTTGATCCACCTGGCCACCGCGTCCGCCCCGGTCACCGACTCATCCGCGCCCATACGGGCGGCGACCGCGTCCGCGCGCATCACCACGTCCGGGTCGAGTATCCGCAGCAGCGAAGCGAACTGAGCCTCCCGCGCCGCCGCGAAGAAAGCGTCCACGACCGCGCGCTGCTGATCAGCGCGGGCGGAAAGCGACTCGGCCACCGGCTCGGGCGACGTCGAGCGCAGCCGCCGTCGCGCCCGGCTCGCCAGCTGCCGCGCCGAAGTGCTCGTGCCATCCACCACCGGCGCGATGTCGTCGAACGGCACCGCGAACAGGTCGTGCAACACGAACGCCAGCCGCTCGCGCGGCTCGAGCGTGTCGAGCACGACCTGCAGCGCGGCGCTCACCTCATCCCCGAGCAGCGCCCCGTCCTCCGGACCAAGCAGCCCAGACGCCCCGCCGCCCAAAAGGCCGGCCGCCCTCGGCTCGGAAACGTCGGCGCGCACGTCCTCGCGCCGGGCGCCGCGCGACTCGAGCATGTTTAGCGCCACCCGCCCGGTGACGGTGGTGAGCCAGGCGCGCAGGTTAACGACGTCAGAAACGTCCGTGCGGCTCAGCCGCAGCCACGCCTCCTGCACCGCGTCGTCGGCGTCGCTCGCCGACCCGAGCACGCGGAAAGCCACGCCGCGCAGGTGCCCACGGTGCGCCTCGAATTCACGGGCAAGCGAATCGGAGTCGGCCATCTCGTCACATTCCTTCCACGGGAACGGTCTCCATCGATGGCGGCACCCGCGCGAGCAGCGGACCCACCGCCGAGGATACCCAACGAAGACAACGAGGAAAGAGAGCAAGCGGCATGGAAGCACGCATGAAGAACCCCGCGGCCGTCCTCCCCGGCGCCTGGCAGGCCGTCGTCGCGCTGAACAAGGCCAGCGACTCCGGCGGCGTACCCGCCGACACGATGGAACTCGTCCACCTGCGGGTCAGCCAGGTCAACGCCTGCAGCGCCTGCGTGGCGAGCGCCGCCAAGAGCGCCCAGTCGCCGGAGCGCATGGCCACCGTCGCCGCGTGGCGCGAGTCCCCCTACTTCACCGACGCCGAGCGCGCCGCCCTCGCCCTCGCCGAGGCCGCCACCCGCCTCGCCGACAGCACCGACCCGGTACCCGACGAGATCTGGGACGAGGTGGCCAGGCACTACGACGAGCAGGGCCTGGCCGCCCTGGTCCTGAAGATCGCCGTCACCAACCTCTTCAACCGCCTCAACCGCGTCACCCGCCAGCCCGCCGGCGCCTGGTAACAAGCCCACCAAGTCGATCATCCCGAACGGGAGCCTGCTCCGCCCGCCCCCGCCCGAACCCGCACCACGGATGGTCACCCACCGCCAGCCCGCACCTCGCGGCAGCCTTAGCCGCCCACCCCGGCCCGCCGCCCGCCGCCACCATCCTTCCCGCCTTCCTCTCCGGTCACGGCCGCCTCACGGGGGACGGCGCCCGCCAGGGCGCCCGTAACGCGCCTTCCCCGGTCCAGGCCCAGCGCGCACCCAACAGGCACCGCCGCGCCCGCACTCCGCGCGAGAACTCCCACCGCCGTCCCCGCTCAGACCCGCCCAGCCCACACCTGAGGCCAGTGGTGGCAATGAGTCACGTGATACCTCACACCCTTCTTGAAGGCACCAAGATCATGAAGATTTATGGTGTTATGAAGCCTTTTAGGCGCGATCGCGCCTAAAAGGCTTCACGATCATGGTCGAGTGCCTCGACCATGGCAGGATAGGCGGGGTTTCTCGCCTTCCTGCCATGCTTGCCAAGTGGCCCCTGCGCGGTAAGGCTCCGACAACCCTGATAACAGCAAGAAGCGCCGGGAAGGCGTCCGCGCCGGCGGCGGCGCGCGTGTCCGCTCCCATGGCATGAGAATGGGGTCGTTCACGTATCAGGCACGATCATCGCGGGGCATGCCTCCCGCTAGGCGAGCGTGCCGAGCCAGCCCTGCCACGCCTCGGTCTCTGCCGTCCGGTCCCGGTCGCCGAAGTAGTGCGCGGTCGCGAACATCATGTCGTTGTACCCGTGGATCAGCACGTACATCGCGTCGCCGGTGCGCATGCCGACGAAGCTCGGCGGGGCGACGAACTCCACGACGCCGCCGGCCGGCTCGATGCCTGGCACGGTGAGCCTGGCCGGCTGCCCGTCCGCCGCGTCGGGGCCGGCCCCGACGGCCGCGGTCATCGCCGCCCACGAGTCCCTGGTGACCGGCCCGGGCAGGAACGTCGACAGCTTCGCCGTGCGCGGCGCGAAGTGCTCGAGGTAAACCTTGAGCTTGGCCAGGTAGGCCTGGTCGCCGACCGACAGCCCGTTGTACTCCGCTTCCCAGTCCTCGCCGAGCAGGCCGCTGTGCACGAACCGCACCACGGCACCGCCGCCGTCGCGCGCCTCGATCAGCCACTCGAACGCCATGAACGTGCCGTCCGGGTTCTGCTCTTCTGTCGTCGCGTACCGGTGCCACGGCTCCCAGGCCGTGATGACCGAGGTCGACGTGCTGCCGAACATCTCAAAGGTGCTTGTCTTGTTGTCGCTGTCGATCTGGGTGCGCCCCATGAGCCAGGAGTCGACCCCCGGGCCCGTCGTGATCGCGTCCCAGACCTGCTCGGGCGTGGCGTCCACGGCGGCCTCGCCGCGGACCTCGAACGGGTGTGTCATGACGCGTGCTCCTCTGCTGGCGGTCGGCATCGTCGGTGATGCCCGGGTGCACCGCGACGACGACGCGGTGCGGCCTTCCGTCTTCCGAGTGCCTGCTGATGACGACGGCGAGCGCGTCGGTCAGCTCGCCGATGAACGCGGCGCGGTCGGCCGGCCGGGCGAACCGCACCTCGGCATCGAGCCCGAATGTGGCGTTCCCTCACGAGGTCACCGTTAGGATCATCCGGAACGCGCGCTTGCTCCGCGTGTTCCCGCACGCCGTGATTCTTGACAGCGTGGGGGAGCGGGGGCGCAGCGGAGAATCTGCCGCGCAGTCGTGGCCCCAGGAGCGGGCACAGAGGCGCGCGACCGATTCCCGCCGCGGCCCTGGACCATCCATCCGAGCACCCGGAGGACGATCGCGAACGCACGTGTGACCCATCCTCGCCGCCCCGCGCACCAGCCTGGCGAGATCCCGGGGGCTGACCGGCTGCTCGGCCGTACCAGGGACGACCTCGCCGACGCGCTGACAAGTCCATATCTCAGGACGGTAACGACCAGGGTGATGGGGGTGCCTGACGATCGAAGCTGCCTACAACGTCTGATCCGTCAGTCCCCGGCCGGCCATCACGCGGTGGCCAGCCGAGGCTGACGGATGGGCGCACGGCGGGCCGGACACCTTCAGCTGGCCGGCCCGCCAGCGGTCATTTTTCCTGTGTCCTTCTTGCCTGGGTGTTTGACCTGGTCGTCGCCGCTGTGTCCTCCTCGTCGGACGCGGTCGCCCGTCCCTTGCCGCCCGCACCGGCCGTGCCGCGGGCCGACTGCTCCAGAGCTTTCAGTAGACGGCCAGCGAGCTGCTCGGCGAGCGCGGGTGCGATGGCCTCGGCCAGCTCAGACGCGAACGCTTCCGCGATAAGGATGCGTTCTAGCAGCGGCGTCTGCGCCGATCCCCGCAGCGAGGCGATCGCCGTTTCGATGAGGACCGCTTTCCTTGCACCGCCACGAGCCGACGGCTCAGCGGATGCACCTGACTCATCCAGGATGTCACGGATCAGGTCGTCGATCGCTGACTCTAGCTGGTCCTCCAGCTTTCCCCTGGACGTTTCTGCTGCCATGACTATGCCTTTCCGGCTACCGCGCGAGCGCGGCGAGCAGCAGCGGGTGTTCCAGCCGTTCGCCCCGGTGGCGGCGGCGGCGCGTGAGCATGGCCAGGAGCAGCGGGTGCTCGGTAAGCGGGTCGTCTTCCTCCTCGCGGCGGCGCGTGAGCGCGGCGAGCAGCAGCGGGTGCTCGGCCAGCCGTTCGCCCCGGTGGCGGCGGCGGCGCGTGAGCATGGCCAGGAGCAGCGGGTGCTCGATAAGCGGCTCGTCTTCCTCCTCGCGGCGGCGCGCCAGCGCGGCGAGCAGCAGCGGGTGCTCGGTAAGCGGGTCGTCTTCCTCCTCGCGGCGGCGCGCCAGCGCGGCGAGCAGCAGCGGGTGCTCGGCCAGCCGTTCGCCCCGGTGGCGGCGGCGGCGCGTGAGCATAGCCAGGAGCAGCGGGTGCTCGATAAGCGGCTCGTCTTCCTCCTCGCGGCGGCGCGCCAGCGCGGCGAGCAGCTCTTCGTCAGCAGCCTCGCTCATGAAGCTCCGCTCCGTCATCGTCGACATGAACTAAACCCCCCCTTTGTCTGGTCCTGCCCCGACGCGACTCCACCAGCAGACAGCACCGCTGGTGCGCTGCCATATCCCGGGGCACCACGTGAAGCATGACCGGGCCCGCATGCCCGGTCATCACCCCATTCGGGTGAAGCGCTGGCCCGGCCACGCCGCGCCCCTTTCTGAGCCATCACCAGCCCACGGGAGACGCGCGGTAAATGCGAGGATGGTGCCATGGACACGCGCCTACTCGCGCTGTACGTGGCGGCCGTCTTCCTCGCCATGATCGCGCCAGGGCCGGACATGATGTTCATCCTGCCTGCCTGCGCGTGGCCGTCACCAACCTGGCGAACCCCAAGTCGGTCACGTTCGTGGTCGCGCTGCTGCCGCAGTTCGTCGACCGCGCCATGGGCGATGTCCCGCTGCAGTTCGCGGTACCCGGGGCGATCTTCGTGGCCTTCGAGGTCCTGGTCGACGGCACGGTGGGCCTGGCATCGGCAGGATCGGCGGCTGGCTGTCCCGGCGGCGGCGTGCCCGCCAGGCGCTGGACGCGGGCTCTGGGACGATCATGGTCGCCCTGGCGGGGCGGCTGGCCCTTGAGCGGTGAGGCGGCCGCCGGCTGTCCGGAGGCGACGCGGCCGGCTGCACCACGGTCCGCCGCGAACACGCGAGCATTCCCAGTTACCGGATCGTGCCCCCGCCCGCCCGGCCCGGTCGGAGTGACTGAGCCGGCCAGACAGCCCCGGCCGCCGCGGGCCCCCGCGGTTGAGCCGAGTCCACATTTCCCGAACGGCGGCTGGTTACCCCATACCGTCCGCTTCCCCCGGCGGCGCTTCCCCCGGCGGAGCCTCCCCCCGCGGCGCCTCCCCCCGCGGCGCCTCCCCCCGCGGCGCCTCCCCCGGCGGCGCCTCCCCCGGCGCCGGCGGCAGCGGAGCCGTGCCGGCCGCGGCACCCCGCGCCATCACGGGCGGGCGCCGGACCGACATCCGGGTGACCGCCAGGACGAAGGCCGCCGCGAGTGCGACAAGCCCGGCCACTTCCACGGCGACGTGCGCGTCGCCGGTCGGCAGCGCGGACGTGCTCGCGACCTGCCTGGTGCCCGCCCCGATCACGGTCGGCGGCGCGGACGCGTTCAGGGTGGGGAACAGGGTGGCGGCGCTGCCTGCCGCGAAGCTCGGCGCGGTGGCGCCGACCGGCAGGGTCGCGGCGCCGATGGGCGCCGCGGACGCGACGACGGCGACGGGCGCGGACGCCTCCGGGCCGGTGAGCAGGCCGGTGGCGCTGCCCGTTGCGGTCAGGCTGACCGCGCTGACGGTCGCGGTGAGTGGAACGGCGAGCTGCGCCTGGAGCTGCCGCTGCGCGGAGCCCGCGTCCACCGTGCCCAGGTTGCACGTTGACGTCCCGTCGCTGCTCCCGCAGCCGAAGCTGAACTGCGGTGTCCCGGCGCCCGCGGGGCTCGCCTGCAGCCCGATCACGACACCAGGCACGTTCCCGCCTGTCGCCCAGGCGGCCACCGACCACTGGGCCGGCTGGCCAAGGTCGCTGGTCTGCTGCAGCGCCGCGACCTGGATGCACAGGTCGACCGCCACGGTCGCCGCCCGCGCGGCGCCGTGCGCGGCCGCGCCGGCGGCCTGCCCGCGGGCCGCGGCGATGTCCGCCGTCAAGACCGCGGCGCGAACGGAGGCACCGCTCGCCGCCGGCGTCACCGCGGCGGACGCGGACGTGGACGCGGACGTCGTCGGCGCGCTGGGCGACGCCGTGACGGTCTGCGTGACGGTCTGCGTGACGGTCGTCGTCGGCGTAACGGTCGGCGCCGCCGAGACGGTGGCGGCGGGCGTCGCCGGGGCGCTGGTCGTCGGCGACGGCGACGGGCTCGATGACGCGGTGGCCCCGGTGACCGGCTCGCAGGACTCGCTGCCGCCCTGCGCGGCGGCCGAGGCAACCGGGGTGGCCGCGGCAACGGCGGCCGTCGCGCCGCCCGCCGTGACGGCGAAGAGTCCCCAGGAAACCGCGCCTAGCAGGACGCCAGTCGCCGACAGGGCGACCGCCGTGCGCCGGGTGCGCGTCAAACGCATCTGAAAAGGTCCTTGCCTCTGCTGATCAGTACCGCTGTGAAACGAATCTGTCTGTCTGAGGTCACGTGACTGGGGCGATTGCCCGGCTCGCTACCTTACGCCGTTTGCCGGACGTCAAGCACCCGTTTGGATCACGAAACGTCATGAGGCATCGCAAAAAACCTAATATCAACGGCTCTCGAACGATGGCTTGATTTCTCGGCAACGCCAGCCTCCTCGCTCACCTCGCGGAATGCTCACAGCCGCACACGTCCCACCTTTCCCGAAACAGGGCTACACCATCCGCGTTCCACTCACCCGTGGCGCGGAAAACCAGGGATCACGGCTGCCGCCGCGCTGCCGCCGCGCTGCCGCCGCGCTGCCGCCGCGCGCGAGGCGGGCGGCCTGAGACCTCGCGTTCCCGTCCAGCAACGGCAGCCACGGGACCTGACAGAGCAGCACGGCCGTCCCGGGAATGAGCCGCCTGACCGTAGAGATCCTCACAATTTTCTCGCCAACAACAGCAATCACAGAAACCTCTACGGCAGCGCGACCTTCCCCCGGGACGATTCGGCTTTGCATAGCCGGTGACCGCGCGCGGGCAGCTTTGCATAGCCGGTGGTTGGACATTTGCCGCAAACCGGACGTGTTTATGGTCGCCCGCTATGCAAAGAGCGTTTTCCGTGGTCACCAGCTATGCAAAGTGGTCATCGCGGGTGCGCCAGGCGGCGCAGGCCGACCGATCATGACGAAGTGCGGCTGTAGTGCTACCGCGCTCCGGACCTGTCAGGCCCAATGCTGCGCAAGTCAAAAGCCGGGGGAGGCTCCGCGGCGTGCCTGGGCCAGGACGCGGGCACTGCGGCACTACGAGTCCCCTTGACGTCAGTGTTTACCAGTAAATTCCCGTTGACCAGCCGCCATGTCACCCGACCGCCAACGGCAGCTGTTACCAGCGCCCGGCGATCAGGTCCGCCACATCCGCGACGGTTCGGCCGTCGGTGTCGATGCGCAGGTCACCGAGGCCTGAGCGGTCAAGCGCCGCGGTCTCGGCGGCGGACTCCGCGGCGACTCGTCGCAGGTGAGCATCCGGCTGACCGAGCAGCGGGTCGCCCGGCTGCGGCCAGCCGCGGCCCTGACCGCGCAGCGCGATCCGGCGGGCCAGTTCGGCGGGGGCCCGCGTGCCGCCGGCACACGGTGAGACGAGCCGCGGGCAGCGCGCTCGCGTATCCGGCGGCGGCGCGCTCATCTGGCACCGGGCCGCTCAGCACGAGGCGCCGCGCCCCGGCCGCGTGATACGCCCGCCACAGGTCCGCGAGGTTGCGCTCCTTGAGCCGGTAGCGCTCCGGGTCGCCGGGCGGCGCTGGGAGGCACATGCCGAGCTGGTCGATGTCGGCGAAGTCCGCACGAGCACCGGACCGGACGAGTCCCGCGTACAGCGCCCAGCCAACCGCCGACTTGCCCGCGCCTGGCGGCCCGCACAGCCATGGCACGGGAAGCGGCTCATCGCGCATTCCCGCATTATGACCAGCCGCGCCAGCGTGCGGCGCGGCCGTGGCGTTAGCCGGCGCCCAGCCCGGAAGCGTGTGACCAGTTGTCGCGCCGCGCCGCCGCGGCGACGGAGATCCCCCAGGCCACGGCCAGCAGGCAGGCGGCGCCGAGCAGCGAGCCCGCGCCCGGCCAGTTTGCGGCGAGCGGGCTCGCCGCCTGGGCGGTGTTGTGACTGATCGCCGCGCTGGCGGGGGAGACGTCGGCCGCCAGCGCGAGGATGATCGCCGCGAGTGTGCTGAGCATGGCCGCGGCGGGGTGGCGGAAAAGCCGCGGACGACCCAGGGCCGGCGCACGCCGTACCGCTTACCGACCGCGTCAACCCGCATGTCAACCCGCATGTCAACCCGCGTGTCAGCGCGCACTGGCCACCTCCGTGCACAGCGTAGCGAGCGGCGCGGGTACAAGGGACCTGCGCGACACCGCGTCCCGCGATTCCCACGGGGCAGCTATGTCACGAAATGATGCAACACAGGCTGCAAACGCGCTAAAAGCTGTCACTTGCGGCACCGGAGAGTAGACAATGAGGCGCGCATTAACGACAGATGCCTGTCCGCGGCTGACCGACACCTCACGATGACACACCGGGTCACGGCGGGCGGGATCCCAGAGGCGGTTACATTGACTGTTATCGAAACGGCGGGCGCGCGCGTACTCGCCGGCCACACGGGCGCCGTCAACTCGGTGGCCTTCAGCCCGGACGGTGCCCTGCTCACCACGGCGAGCGAGGACAAGACGGCCCGGGTGTGGCACGCCGGCACCGGCGAGCTGCTGCATACCCTCGCCGGGCATGAGGACGCGGTGTTCGCCGCGCCGTTCAGCCCCGACGGCGCCGTGATCGCGACGGTCAGCGCCGACCTGATCCCGCGGCTGTGGGACGCGAGCACCGGCGCCTGCACGCGCGAGCTCGCCGGGCACACGGTCGCCGTCTTCGGCGTCGCGTTCAGCCCCAACGGCCAGGTCCTTGCCACCACCAGCTATGACGAGACCATCCGGCTGTGGGAGGTGGCGACGGGCAACTGCCAGCACGTGCTGCGTGGGCACAGCGACATCGTCTACGGCGCGGCGTTCAGCCGGGACGGCAGGCTGCTCGCCACCGCGGGCGGCGACGGCACCACCCGGCTGTGGAACGTGGCGACGGGCGCGTGCGTGCGCGTGTTCACCGGCCACACCGGCATCGTGTCCGCCGTGGCGTGCAGCCCGGACGGCGCGCTGATCGCGACGGCGAGCTTCGACGGCACCGCGCGGCTGTGGGAGGTCGCGAGCGGCAACTGCCTGCGCATACTGAACGGCCACACCGACACCGTGTGGTCCGTCGCGTTCAGCCCGGCCGAGCGGGTGCTCGCGACGGCGAGCGAGGACGCCACCGCCCGGATCTGGGACGCCGCCTCCGGTAACCTGATCCGCACCCTCGAGGGCCACACCGACTCCGCCTTCGTGGTCGCCTACAGCCCGGATGGCAAGCTGGTCGCCACCGCGAGCTCGGACGCCACCGTCCGCATGTGGGAGTCGGGAACCGGCAGGTGCACCCGCACCCTGGAGGGCCACGGCGGCGCGGTGAGCTCCGTCGCGTTCAGCCCCGCCACCCGGCAGCTTGCCACGGCGAGCACGGACGAGACCGCCCGCATCTGGCCGCTCTGAACCCGGGAGCCAGGTAAGGCGGACGGCGCAGCCACGCCCTCGTTCGGGATATCAGTGACGCGGGATATCAGTGACGCGGGATATCAGTGACGCGGGATGACCGCGTACGTGACGACGGCGGCCGCGACGCCGAGCAGCGAGCCCGCGATCACCTGGGCCGCCGTGTGGTCCTTGAGCGCTACCCGCGACCACGCGGTGAGCGCGACAAGCAGGTAAAGCGGTACGAGGTAGGGGCCGAACAGCAGCGTCAGCATCGTCACGGAGCCCGCGGCGACCGCGCAGTGGATGGAGACCTTCCACACCGTGGTGATCGCGGCGAGCAGCGCGACGCTGGCGAGCATGCACCCGACGTAGCCGGACAGCTCGCGCGGCGCGCCGAAGCCGACGAGCAGCGCCAGTCCCGCGGCGACCGAGGCGATGATGAACGCGAGCACGATCAGCCGGGGACGCTTCGCGCCGACGTACCGGTCATCCCACCGGCCGCGCTGCACCCCCCGGCTGATGAACGCCATGGGCAGCACCCCGGCGAACAGCGCGGCCACCGCGCCCCAGCCAAGCCCCGCCGCGCCGTCGGCGTGCCAGCCGACGGCGAGCGTGGTGGCGATGATCCAGTTCTTGGGCTCGAGCAGGTAGGAGACCCGCTCGGCCGGCGACCTGCCGCTCACTGCGTCCTCACTGTGACAGTATGCACGGAAGCCCGTGGGCTTGGTTGCCCGTGGGCCGGGAGGCGCGTTACGGTCCCGAAGAAGCCAACAGGGAAGAGGTGTGCGCATGCCCGCAAGGACCGGTGCGGAGTTCCTGCAGCGGCTGGCCAGCACCCGCAGGCACGTGGAGATCCAGGGCGAGACGCTGGCCGGCGACATCGCGTCGCACCCGGCGTTCGCCAACGTGGTGCGGACCTACGCGGCGCTGTTCGACATGCAGCGCGCTCCCGAGTACAGGAACGTGCTGACCTACCACTCGCCGCTCACCGGCGAGCCGGTGGCCACCTCGTTCCTTGTGCCGCGGACCGCCGAGGACCTGGTCAAGCGGCGCCAGGCGTTCAAGCTGTGGGCGGACGCGTCGTTCGGCATGCTCGGGCGGACCGGCGACTACCTGAACAGCGCGCTGATGGCACTGGCGTCGGCCGCCGGCTGGTTCGGGCAGGCCGACACCGCCTTCTCCCGGAACGTCGCCGCCTACTACACGAAGGTCCGCGACGAGGACCTGCTGTGCACGCACACCCTCATCCCGCCGCAGGCGAACCGCGCGGTGGCCGGCAGCCAGCAGGGCGGCGGCGCCCTGATGGCGCACGTGGTGCGCGAAGACGACAACGGGATCGTGGTGCGCGGCGCCCGGATGCTCGCCACCATCGGCCCGTTCGCCGACGAGCTGCTCGTGTTCCCTTCGACGGTGCTGCGCGGCACGCCGGAGGACAAGCCGTACTCGTTCGCGTTCGCCGTCCCGACCGACGCGCCCGGCCTGCGGTTCATCGCCCGCGAGCCGTTCGACTACGGCCGCTCGCACTACGACCATCCGCTCGGCTCCCGGTTCGACGAGTCCGACGCGGTGGTGGTCTTCGACGACGTGCACGTCCCGTACGAGCGCTGCTTCACGCTCGGCGACCCGGAGCTGTGCAACGGCTTCTACACGAAGACCGACGCGCTGCAGCACATGACGCACCAGGTCGTCACCCGCACCACCGCCAAGACCGAGTTCATGCTCGGGCTGACCACCCTGCTCATCGAGTCGATCGGCATCGGCCAGTTCCAGCACGTGCAGGCCGACCTGGCGGAGGTCATCACCACCCTGGAGACGCTGCGCGCGCTCGGCCGCTGCGCCGAGGCCGACGCGTCACTCAACTCCTACGGCGTCTTCACCCCCGCCTGGCCGCCGCTGAACACCGCCCGCAACCTGTATCCCAAGCTCTACCAGCGGTTCCCTGACATCCTACGCAAGCTGGCCGCTTCCGGGCTGATGGCGATACCGACCGAGGCGGACGTCACGGGGAACGCCGCCGCCGACATCGGCACCTACCTGCAGGCGGCCGCCCTGTCCGGCGCGGAGCGGGTACGGCTGTTCCGCCTGGTCTGGGACACCTGCTCGTCGGCGTTCGCCAGCCGCCAGGCGCTGTACGAGTACTACTTCTTCGGCGACCCGGTGCGCACCGCGATCGCCTACGCGGCCGGCTACGACAAGTCGCCCTACGTCGCCCGGGTCAAGGACTTCCTCGAGAGCGACTAACGGGGCTCAGCTGACCTGGAAGGAGCGCTTCGCCAACATCGACGGCCGTCATTGAAGCATCAACCAAAGGCACTAGAATAGAGGTCATGAAGTGGCTCACCGACGAACAGCAGGCGGCCTGGCGCCCCTTCATCGCCCTGCTGCTGCGCCTTCCTGCCTCCCTTGACGCGCAGCTCCAGCGGGACGCGGGCATCACCAACTTCGACTACCTCGTCCTGTCCGGCCTCTCCGAATCCCCCGGCCGGACGCTCCGGATGAGCGAGCTCGCCGCGATCGCGAACAGCTCGCTGTCCCGGCTGAGCCACGTGGTCAGCCGCCTTGAGGCCAGGGGCTGGGTCCGCCGCGAGCCGTGCCCGGGCGACGGCCGCTTCATCAACGCCGTCCTCACCGACGAAGGCTGGCAGAAGGTACTCGCCACCGCCCCCGGCCACGTGACCGCCGTCCGCGAGCTGCTGCTCGCCCCCCTCACCGAGGAGGAATTCAAGCAGCTCGGCGCCATCAGCGCGAAGGTCCTCGCCGCCCAGGGCATCAAGGTAGCCATACCGAACGAGAGCAGCTGACTCCGTCCCCACCCCTGAACCCCGCCCCGCCACAGACTGCCGCCACCCAGCGCGACTGATGATGCCCGTGTGACATACGATTGTCAGTAACTTTCTAGGAAGCGCGATTATTGCGAAGACTTTTGTGGTTGCGAAGGTTTTTTAGCGCTACTACGCGAAAAAAGCTTCATGATCATGTGTAGGTCACCTCTCCGGCTCCCGGAGGCGGTACCCCTGGTGCTCGTGATATCCGGGGGGTTCCTAACGGTGACCGCGAGCCGCCCGGCATCTCCGTCGACCCGCATTCGACCGCACTCTCGGTCTTCCCGCATCGGCCCGGACAAGATCCGCAACTCACAGCTTCCTGCCAAGATCGTGACGGCGGGCGGCGTCACCCTGCAGCGTCCCGAGCACTGGAGCTAGCGTCCCCTAGCGGCCGGGGACGACGAGGCCGGACTCGTAGGCGACCACGACCGCCTGGGTCCTGTCGCGCAGGCCGAGCTTAGACAAGATCCGGCTGACGTGCGTCTTCACCGTCTCCTCGGTGACGACGAGGCGGCCGGCGATCTCCGTGTTGGACAGCCCCTCGGCGACGAGCCGCAGTACCTCGGTCTCCCGCGGGGTGAGCGCGCCGAGCGCTCCAGGACGGCCGGCGGCCGCCTGCCCCGCAACCGCCTGCCCCGCGACACCTTGCGGCGTCAGCCGGGCGAACTCGCTGATCAGCCGCCGCGTCACCCCGGGGGCGAGCAGCGCCTCCCCGGCGGCGACCACCCGGACCGCGTCGAACAGTCGCTCCGCGGTCGCGTCCTTGAGCAGGAAACCGCTGGCGCCCGCGCGCAGCGCGTCGAACACGTACTCGTCCAGGTCGAAGGTGGTCAGGATCAGCACCTTAGGCGTCCAGGCCGCGTCGTCGCTGCCGCCGCCTGGGCTGCCGCGGCCGGTCCGGGCGTCGCCGAAGGCGCCGGCGGGAGCGCTCGGCTCCCCGATGAGCTGGCGCGTCGCCTCGATCCCGTCGGTGCCCGGCATCCGCACGTCCATCAGCACCACGTCGGGACGCAGTTCGCGGCACACCCGGACCGCCTCGGCGCCGTCCGCCGCCGTGCCGAGCACGGTGAAGTCGGGCTGGGTACCGAGCAGCGCGGCGAAGCCGGCTCGCACCACCTCGTGATCGTCCGCGACCACGATCCCGATCGGCTGCCCGCTCATCGGCTGGCTCCGCCCGCGAGGCCGCCCGCGAGGCCGCCCGCGAGGCCGCCCGCACCGTGCACGGCACGGGATACCCCGGCCTGATCACGGTCCGCGGGCAGCACGGCCTCGATGAGGAAGCCGCCGCCCGGCGCCAGCCCCGCGTACAGCGAGCCGCCTGCAGAGAACGCCCGCTCCCGCATCCCGGCCAGGCCGTGCCCGCCGCCGGCGGGTACCGAGCCGTCCCTGCCGTTCGCCGCGCGGCTGGTTCCGCCCCCGTCGGCAGGCAAGCCGCCCCCGTCGGCCGGCCCCGGCCCGTTGTCCCTGACCCGCACGCGCAGCGACTCGGCGGAATAGCGCAGCTCCACGTCGACCGCCGCCCCGGGCGCGTGCCGCCTGGCGTTGGTCAGCGCCTCCTGCACGATGCGGTAGGCGGCGAGCTCGACGCCCGGGTCGAGCGCCGTGACCGGGCCGGAGATTATCAGCCGGGTCCCCGCGGGCGACGCGTCACGCGCCGCGTCGATCAGCTCGGTGAGCTGCGCGAGCCCCGGCTGCGGCTGACGGCTCGCGCGGCGCGCCGAGCTAGGTCCCGCCCGTCCGGCGTCCACGGCATCCGTGTCCTGCGCCGGCGTCGGCGTCGGCGCCGCGTCCTCCCGCAGCACGCCGAGCAGCCGCCGCATCTCGGTCAGCCCGGCCCGCGCGGTGTCGCCGATCTCGGTGAACCGCCGCTCGCCCGCCTCCGGCAATCCCGGCGTGGTCAGCCGCCCGGTCTCGGCGAGCACCGCGATCATCGAGATGTGATGCGCGACCACGTCGTGCAGCTCGCGTGCGATCCGGGCCCGCTCGCCGCGCGCGGTGTGCGCGAGCAGCGTGTCCGCGAGCGCCTCGCCGGCCGCGCTCCTGGTCCGCGCCAGCCGGCCCGCCCAGGCCAGGATGCCGAGGCCGGCCGCGACGGGGACCCCGGCGGCCAGGAACACGGCCGCCAGGCCGCCCCTGGCCAGCGCGATCGCCAGGAACGGCAGGGCGAGCCCGACGGCCAGGTACCGCCCTGGCGTGACCGCGAGGCCGCCGCGACCGGTCCGCCATGCCCGCACGCCGAGCCACCGGAGCGCGCGCAGGTCACCGGTCGCGCCGGCCACGCCAAGCCACCCGACCGCGATCAGCTCCGCGGCTACGCCGGCCACCGTCACCTGCCCGAACGAGGCGAGCGTCACCGCGTTGCCCACGGTGACCGTGAGCGCGGCCATGGCCGGCCGGTAGAACGCCAGCGGCACCGTGGCGACAAGCGCGAGCAGGGCGAGCGCCAGCGCGTGCCCCACGGCAAGCACCTGAGGGAAGCCCTGCTGCCCAACGGCCTGCCCCGCGGCCTGTACGGCCGCCGTGGCCGGTGCCGCGGAGCTAGTCAACGTGACGGCGGCCACCTGGCCGAGCGCGGCGGCGGCGAGCAGCGCGACGCCGGCCGCCCGCGCGTACCTGGCGGCCGCCAGGCGCGCCAGCCGCGCCTGCCACATCCCGTTTCCACTTCCCATGTCCGTCCCATTGTCGCGGGCAAGCGCGCCTGGCCGCGTCACCCCCGCCCGGGACGGGCCGGGTAGCTCGCACGGGGGACCACGCACCCGTTCGGTGCGGCGAAAACTCCCGCCAGGTAAGACCGCTCTGCAGCGTGACGACCCAGGCCGCCGGCCGGCCCTACCGTGTTCCACCATGGAAGCAACCATCGAAGTCGCCGGGCTGCGCAAGCGGTTCGGCCCGGCGACCGCCCTCGACGGCGTGACGTTCACCGTCGAGCCTGGCCAGGTCACCGGCTTCGTCGGCCCGAACGGGGCAGGCAAGTCCACCACCATGCGCGTCATACTCGGCCTCGACGCGGCCGACGCGGGCACCGCGACGATCGGCGGCCTGCCGTACGCCGCGCTGCGCCGCCCGCTGCGGCACATCGGCGCGCTGCTCGACGCGGGCGCGCTGCAGCCGAGCCGCTCCGCGCGCAACCACCTGCTCTGGCTGGCCCACTCCCAGGGCCTTGGCGCGCGCCGCGTCGATGAGGTGCTCGCGCTGACCGGGCTGAGCGACGTCGGGAAGCGGAAGGCGGGCGGCTACTCCCTCGGCATGCGCCAGCGCCTCGGCATCGCCGCCGCGCTGCTCGGCGACCCCCCCGTCATCATGATGGACGAGCCGTTCAACGGGATGGACCCCGAGGGCATCGCCTGGGTGCGCGGCTTCCTGCGCGGCCTGGCGGCCGAGGGCCGCGCCGTCCTCGTGTCCAGCCACCTGATGAGCGAGTTGCAGGACACCGCCGGCCACCTGGTCGTCATCGGCCGCGGCAAGGTCATCGCCGACCGCCCGGTCGCCGACCTCATCGCCGCCGCCTCCGGCGACCGCGTGGAGCTTCGCACCAGCGCGCTGACCGAGGCGATGACGGTACTCGCCAATGCGGGGGCCGAGGTCGCCGCGACCGCGCCGGACGTGCTGACGGTGTCCGGCCTGTCGCCAGAACGAGTGGTGGCGGCCCTGACCGCGACCCGTGTCCCGTTCAGCGAGGTGAGCTCCCACCGGGCGACCCTGGAAGAGGCCTACATGGAACTGACCAGGGACGCGGTGGAATTCCATGCGGGCGGTGTGGCATGACCGCGGCACCCGCGCAGCGCCCGGTCGCTCCCTACCAGCCCACGGCCGGCCCGGGCAAGTACGGCTTCCTCCAGCTGCTGCACGCCGAGTGGACCAAGTTCCGCACGGTGCGCGGCTGGCCCGTCGGCATGCTGGTCGCGATCCTGGTGATGACCGGGATCGCCGCGTTCGTCGCCGCGGGCGGCGCCCAGTCGAGCTGCCAGGCGGCGGGCGGCGGGCCGACGCGGCACGGCGGCGGGTGCGGGCCTAACGTGAACCTCGGTCCCGGCGGCGAGCCGGTGACGGACAACTTCTACTTCGCGCGCCAGCCGCTCGACGGCAACGGCAGCCTGACGGTGCGGGTGACCTCGCTGACCGGGCTGCTCCCGCCGGCCGGGCAGTCGTTCGCGAAACCCACACGGCCCGGCCTTATGCCATGGTCCAAGGCCGGGATCATCATCAAGTCGAACCTGTCGGTGGGATCGGCGTACGCGGCGATGATGGTCACCGGCGGCAACGGGGTGCGGATGCAGTGGAACTTCACCGGCGACACGGCCGGCCTGCCCGGCGCCGTCTCCGCGGCGAGCCCGCGCTGGCTCCGGCTGACCCGCGATGGCGACACGATCACCGGCTACGACTCCGCCGACGGCGCGCACTGGGTGACCGTCGGCACCGTCCGGTTGGCGGGCCTGCCGTCCACGGTCCAGGCTGGCCTGTTCGCCGCCTCGCCGAACCTCCCGCCGCGGGCGGTGAACATCGCCGGGGTGCCGCAGGGCGGTGAGGGCCAGTGGACGGCCGCCTTCGGCGCCTTCGACCACCTCAGCCGGACCGGCGGGTGGCTGTCAGGCACCTGGGCCGGCGGCTACCTCGGCGGCGACGACAACGCGCTCCAGTACGGGATCGGCGCGGTGCACCAGGCCGGCGGTCGGCTGACGGTGAGCGGGACGGGTGACCTGGCCCCCTCCATCCCCGGGCAGGACACCGGCGGCGGCCCGGCGCCGGCCACCGTCACCCTCGGCCTCATCGGCACGTTCCTCGGGCTGATCGCGGTGGCCGTGGTCGCGGCCCTGTTCATGACCGCCGAGTACCGGCGGGGCCTGATCAGGACCACGCTGGCCGCGAGCCCGCGCCGCGGGCGGGTCGTCACGGCCAAGGCCCTGGTGGCCGGCGCGGTCGCGTTCGTCGCCGGGCTGCTCGGCGCCGTCGGCGCGATCGCCGTGACGACCAGCATCGAGCACTCCCGCGGCGCCCAGCTGTTCCCGACGCCCTGGCCGGCCGAGCTGCGCATCATCGTCGGCACGGCGGCGCTGACCGCCGTGGTCGCGGTACTCACCGTCGCCGTCGCCGTCATGACCAGGCGCGGCGTCGCCGCGGTCACCATCGCCATTGCGGCGATCGTGGTGCCGTACTTCCTCGCCGCCGTGGTGATCTTGCCGGTCGGCGTGGCGGACTTGCTGATGCGGGTCACCCCGGCGGCGGCATTCGCCGTGCAGCAGGCGGTGCCGCGGTACGCGCAGGTCACGGCCTACTACGCGCCGGTGGACGGGTTCTACCCGCTGGCACCGTGGGCCGGCCTCGCGGTGCTGTGCGGCTGGGCGCTCGCCGCGCTGGCCGGCGCCGTCTACCTGCTGCGCCGGCGGGACGCGTGAGCCTGGCCGCGGTGTCGGCCATATCGGGCATGCCGGACACGCTGCACGCCGAATGGACCAAGCTGAGGACACTGGCGAGCACGTTCTGGCTGCTGGCGGGCACCGTCGTGGTCACCGTCGCGCTTGGCGTGGCGGCGGTCGCGGCGGCGTCCTGCGCGCCAGGAAGCTGCGCGGCGGCCCAGACGGGCGCCGACCTCGCCAAACTCAGCCTCACCGGCGTCCAGGCGGGCCAGGCCGTCGTCGCGGTCATCGGCGTGCTCGCGATCAGCGAGGAGTACGGCACCGGCATGATCCGCGTCACACTGGCGGCGACGCCGCGCCGCCTTTCCGTGCTCGCCGCCAAGGCCGCCCTGGCCGGCGGCCTCGTGCTGGCGGCGGGCGCGGCGGGCGTGATCGCTTCGCTCCTGGCCGGGCGGCTGATCCTGCCCGGCCACGGCTTCACCGCGGCCAACGGCTACCCGCCGCTGTCGGTGGGGTACGGCCCGGACCTGCGCGCCGCCTGCGGCTCCGTGCTCTACCTGGCGCTGGTGGCGCTGCTCGCGCTCGGCATCGCCACCGCCGTCCGCGAGTCGGCGGTGGCGATCGGCCTCGTGCTCGGCCTGCTCTACCTGTGGCCGGTCATCGTCTCGGTGATCGGCAACCCGACCTGGCACCGCCACCTGGAGCAGGCCTCGCCGATGACCGCCGGGCTGTACGTCCAGGCCACGGTGGGCCTGCGCGCGCTGCCGCTCAGCCCATGGCAGGGCCTCGGCGTTACCGCCCTGTGGGCCACGTCCGCGCTGCTCCTTGGCGCCGCGCTCCTCCACCTCCGCGACCAGGGCTCAAGTCCATGATCCGGAGTCCGGTGAGGCGACTTACCGTTAGTCGCCGACGGGCTGCAGGCTCGGTGTGAAGAGCCCCAGCCAATGCCGGCTTCGCGGGTCGTCGTACACGTCGACAAATTCACTGGGAGTGTAGATGTAATAATGACGGTCCCGGCTGAAGATTGTCATATCGGTCATCCAATAGAGGATGCCGCAGCAGAAGACCACCATCACACGCACGAAGCCCGAGTCGGTGGGAAACGCGAGAGCTATCCCGCAGAATGCGAGTGCCGCGAGGATAGCGCCGCGAGACGAGACGGGTACGGGATGGGAGATGCTAACCAGCCTCGACTGCAGATAGCGCGGTAGATTGCCTGTTATTTCCGCCGGGGCGGCGCTCAGCAGGCTTCCCTCTGATGCCGTCGAAGTAATGAGAAAATATAGCATGAGCGGAGCGAACGCGAACGCGATGAGCGCGATAGCCCCACCCCAGTCAGCCGCCGTTGAATAAGCCGAAGGCTGAGCGGCTTGGGACGCGATGCTGATGACAAGGGCGATGAGGCCGCCGTAGTAAATTAGTGATGATAGAGTTCGCCCGAAAGGCCACAAGGAATGGGAAACAGCCCATCTTCGATCTGTTTCGAGCCTCGAAAGGGACCTCGCTGCCTTCGCCTCAAAGAACCGGTTCAGCTGTACTGGCGTTAGCTCCAGGTACTCTGCCCATGACAGCAGAGTCACCATGTTATGAGTACGAGGCAGTGCGTGCTCGAAAGGGTACGCCCGCTGACGCAGCCGGAAGATATAGTCATGGTCATGCGGATCTTGGCCTGCCAGTTCGTTAAAAGCGTCGAGATTCACTGCCATCGTGAGCAGGCGCAGCACGATCTGCTTGCACTCTGTCTTGTAGAACTCGATTCCGCTCGCGCCCAGGCATCGCCAGAGTGGACCGACCAATCGTGGATCATCGGGCACATGCTTGACCGCGTTCGGCACCAATGCCGCGATCTCCGCTGCGTTGGTGTCGACCAGGGACTCCAGCAGGGGCAGGATCTCCTCCACGCTGGTACCTCCAGAGAAAGTCCAGCCCGATTCGGAGATGAGCAGCTTGAACCGCTGGATTGCCATGTTCTGTATCGACAAGCGCGGCGATCGCGCGGCGGCCGCGAGTGCGGAGAGACCAGATCCTGATACAAGCCCAAGACCGTCGAGCACAAGGCGAGCGGTGGCATCAGAAGGCTTGGCCGCCTGAAGGCAATGCGCCGCGAGCTCGGGGTTACGTTTTACCAGGTTACGGAGGAAGCCGTCTACGTGCCTTGGTTCCTGGCCCGCGGTAAAGAACTCGATGGTCTGCCGCCAATTCAGCTCATTGGCCACCATCAACAGGAAATCCTCGCCGTCAGGGAGTTGCCGTAGTTCCTGTGAGGCGAGGAACTCCTGAATTGACCGGTGCGCGAACTTGTACAGTCCGCCGCCAACGGGGGTCAGCAGCCCCGATCGCCAAATGATCTCCCTCACGAGACCCGCGGGCGAATCGACAGCCTCTAGATCACCCGAGAGCCGTTCGGCGAGATCAACGAGTTCACGACTTGAGAACTCTCCGAATTCACCGGAAGATGTAACCGAATGAAATGCGAACTGGCGAAGAAAGCTATATTTATCAGAAACCCGGTACCTGAGTAGACTATTATCAGAATCTTCGTGCCTGAAAGAATTTCGGTCAAGCATTTCTCGTATCATATTATCGTACAGTTCGGCGATTGTCGTTGGAATCATTGTGGGCCTCCGGGCATAGAGCCCCACCGACATCGCCAAGATCAGCGGCGTGCGCAGCAAATCGAGCGTCCCGGCATCGCGGACTGACTTCATAAACCGTGACGGGCCCTCGGCCGAGCTGAACTTATCCTGCAGCCGCTGCAGGTAACTGATTATTTCATGGTCACGCAACGATGCGAGCGTATAAGTAAAGCGGGGCTTGGCGAACGCGTCGATCCAGTTGTCGCGCAAGTTCTCGAAATTCTGCGTACGGCACGTCAAGATGATGCGCGCCTTTGCTGAAGGGCGATCTTGGGTGTGATCGCCCATGAAGGCCCGGACGGCCGCGAGTACATCGTGCTGTCGTTCGTCCGGGACCTCGTCAAGGCCGTCGAGCATGACGACCGCCTGCCGCCGCTCAAGTGTGTAGCCGAAGAACTCCGCTGCGCGGCTCGGCGAGAAAGCGCCGCCTCTTACGAGGAGTTCATCCACGATGTAATCGGAGAGCCCTCGGCCTGATGACACGAACCGGGCAAGCTGCCGGAGCTGTACATAGTACGGGACGACCTTCGGCGCGGGCGAGCCAATGCGCCAGCCGCGGAGGATCCCCGCGCCGTAGGCCCGCAGCAAGGTGGACTTACCGGATCCCGGGTCGCCGACGATGACCATCCGGTCGGCCGGAAGATCTTTGAGTACTTTATTGGCGAGTGTCAAATCCTGCCGGTAGCCCGCTTGAAAGGAGAGCGGAACGTACGTCGACAGGAGATCGAGCTTCTCGTATTCCTGCAGGTACGGGATCTCATAGGTGCCCCATCGGCTGATGAACCGCTTCGCGTAACGACGATGCGGCAGGCCAGATTTCATGTAGGGCGCACGCCAACCTCGAAGCACCGCGTTCCGACACGTCGGCACAACCGCGACGGCTGCGATGCTGCCAATGATGGTGGCCCAGATGCTTAGCTGTGTGATCACGGCGGGATCCCCTCTCATCCGTGGCCGTGCCTACCCTGGTAATGGCCGTTAATGCGAGGGACGCGACTGGTATCGGAGCGTTCTAATAGCCGTTAGCGCTTAAGCCGCGGCCAGCCGTTTCGCGAACGCGGCTGCCGCCGCGCCCGGGTCGTCCGCCTCGGTAAGCGCCCGGACCACCACCACCCGGGTCGCGCCCGCCTCAAGGACGGAATCCAGCCGGTCGGAACTGATCCCGCCGATCGCGAACCACGGCCGGGCCGCGCCCAGCAGCGCCACGTGCGTCAGCAGCCCGAGCCCGGTGCCAGGGCGCCCCTCCTTGGTCGGCGTCTCCCACAACGGCCCCGCGCAGAAGTAGTCGGTCCCCTCCTCGATCGCCACCGCCGCCGCCTGCTCAGCGCTGTGGCTCGACCGCCCGATCACCGGGCCCGGCCCGAGTATCCGCCGGGCCACCGGGACGGGCAGGTCGTCCTGCCCGAGGTGCAGCACGTCCGCGCCCGCCGCCAGGGCGACGTCCGCCCGGTCGTTCACCGCGAGCAGCGCCCCGTGCCTGCGGCACGCGGCGGCGAACACCTCGAGCAAGGCGAGTTCCTCGCCCGCCTCGAGCCCCTTCTCCCGCAGCTGGACGATATCCACCCCGTTGCTCAGCACCGCGTCGAGGAACGGCTCAAGATCCCCCTGCGCACGGCGCGCGCCGGTGCACAGGTAAAGCCGCGCGGCCGCCAGCCGCGCCCGCAGGTCAGTCGTCATCCCCCTATCGTGCCGCATGCTCGCTCACCGGTTCTCCACCTCCTCCGTGATACACCCGGGCCGTGATCCACCGGGCGGGTCACCCCGTGACGGTGAGGACGTAGACGGTGGAGCCGAACGGGACGCCGCCCTCGCCGCCGCTCGCCCCGCGCGGCACGCTCACGGTGCGCATGGTGACCTGCCAGCCGTGGCCGCCGGCAGCCGAGACGATGGCGGCGGAGAAGTCCATGGCCGCGTCGTCGTAGCCGTCGGGATGCTTAGCGTGGAAGCTGCCAGGGCCGCCGTCGACGCAGTGATAGGTGCTCCCGGCGTGCAGCGCCGCGTAGGCCGCATGCTCGCTGGCCGGCTCAAGCGTGCCGTCGTGGTCGACGCACATGGTCTCGTAGCTCGCGGCGATGAACCAGGCGCCGTACTTACTGCCCGCCACCGGCTGGTTCCAGATCCGCACGTGGTCCTCGTTGCCGGACAGTGACAGCTCGTTGCCGTCCGCGCAGCCGCCGAGTCGCCACGCCACGTGCTGCGGCACGTAGCCGCCCCCGGCCACGTCCGCCTGTTCCGATGAGATGCACTTGATGTGGATGCCGAGGACGCTGACCGTCGTCGCGGTGGAGACGGTGTGCCAGTTGCCGAGGGCCGCCTGGATGTCGGCGAGGGACACGGTCGACCGGGCGCTGATGATCACGTTGAGCGGCTCGACGAACGGCGGGATCTGCGCGAGCGGCGTTGTCGCCCGCGCCGTGTCCCAGTCCGCCGGCGTGCAGTAGTCCGCGTTGCAATCGGCCGCGGCCGCAGTCGCCGACGGCGGAGCCGGCGCGGAAGAAGACGAAACAGCCGAAGTTCCTGTCGTGCAGCCGCCGAGCGCGAGCACGGCGGTGACCAAGACGACCGTCAAGGCCAGCGGGAAGATCCGCCAACCGCGCCGTCCCGCCGAGATTTCCATGCGGGCAAGTATGCCCGCCGCGGACCGGGCCGCGGCGCCGGCCGGGTCGGGTGCGGCCGCGGCACCGGCCGGACCGGATGGCACCGCGAGACCCCGTGTCCTGCCCTGGCTGCGCGTGATCCCACATCGGCCTCCATCTGTTACGCGGTGTGTCCAGCACAGCGCAGCCTAGTACGGAGCGTGACCGCGAGATGGCCGATTGCCGATAGCCGGCCGACCAACCGGATAACAGCAAGAAGCGAGAAACGCCGCCGTTCCCGGTTCCGGACACATCAGACGCCCGCGTTACACTGAGGTGAACAGCACGGGAGCCTTATGTGGGCTGAGAGGGAGGCGATCGGCCTCCGACCGTCGAACCTGATCCGGGTAATGCCGGCGAAGGGAGCGCGCACGTGGAAGCGGATGTCATCGTCGTCGGCGCCGGGGTGATCGGTACCGCCATCGCCTGGCGTGCCGCGAGCGCCGGGCACGCCGTCATCATCGTCGACCCGGGCGGCGACGACCCCCTGACGGACGACAAGGCCAGCCTGGTCGCGGCCGGCATGCTCGGCCCGGTCTCCGAGTCCGTCTTCGGCGAGACGGACCTGCTCAGCCTCAACCTGCACGCCGTCGACCGCTTCCCGTCCTTCAACGCGGAGCTCGAGCGAGCCGCGGGCAAGAGCACCGGGCTGCGCACCGAGGGCACGCTCGCCGTCGCCTACGACAACGGCGACCTGGCCGCCCTCGACAGGCTCACCGCGTTCCGCCACTCGATCGGCCTGGTGGCGGAGCGGCTCGACGCGCGGGAGTGCCGCAGGCGCGAGCCGTTCCTCGCCCCGTCAACGCGGGGCGGCGTGTTCGCGGCCGGCGACCTCTCGGTGGACAACCGCCGCTACC
>Ga0335078_10000929_pt1 | contig 44575 bp, 48 predicted proteins | sample Lox_Sample_32_FD_206711 | JGI IMG/M metagenome (GOLD analysis project Ga0335078, IMG submission 206711) | Soil microbial communities from Loxahatchee National Wildlife Refuge, Florida, United States - Lox_Sample_3.2 | ecosystem: Environmental > Terrestrial > Soil > Wetlands | place: USA...
CAAGCCTCGGCTTCAAGAGCAAGGTATTCGGGTTCTGTGACTCGAACTCCAATGGTCCTTGTCTTGGGAATGCGCCGTCCCACCTTTTCGAGCGCCTGCGTTGAAGCAACAGTCTCCATTTGTCATCTCCAACATTTCAACGAGTTAGCGAACGCTAGCGTCCGCTAACGATTGCTAACACAACGTTCTGTAACAACCGCCTTTTCAATACGCTAGCGATTGCAAGCAATCGCTAGCGAACGTCAACCCTTTCAGGGATGGAGTGTCAACAGTTCTCCCGACGCGAAGCGTCGCAAAGGTTCCCAGCCCTGGTGTGAACGCCGACAGCCAAATCACTCCAACCTGCACTGACATGGCTAGGCAATGGCCTTCCTCGCCCTTGCTGGCTTCTCTTGCCGCTCTGCAGGCTGCGGTACCCTACGAATCCGCAGACTGGGAGCAGGCGCTGCGGCCTCAGCCGACTTCAGGTACTCCTGGAAGTCGCGGTCCTTGCTGAACACGTAGTCCAGCGCATGGTTGACTACCTCATCGGCCGGCGCATGGATGAACGCCGCGTACTGATCCACTTGAGCGGCAACTTTTTCATCCAGTCGGATCGTGGCGGTAATCTGCCGCGATTGCGTAATTTCTAGAAGAGCCATTGTCGTTTCCTCCTTAGGGCGATTGATTTGCTTCTGCGGCGGCGCTAGGCGTCGCCGTGGTGTGCGAATGTGTGGCGGTCGTCCACCGCGTTGCGGGTGCCACGGTCATCTTCCGATCCGTCGCTGCAATTCACGCGGTACCGTGTGCCACAGACATATGCGGCAGAGTTCAAAAGAACTCGCAACGCCCGCATGTTTGCGCCGCATCTTCCGATGAGTCTTCCGCGATCTGAATCATGAACGTCGATCTCGAAATAAGTAACCTGCCGGCCTATGGTGTCGTTTGAGGTTTGGGTGGTCACTCGCACACAGTTCGGAATTCTCACCATGATCTCTACCATCGCCTTAATCGTTCCTGCGACCGTGTCAACGTGGATCATGCGGCAACTCCATTTCCGGACGGGAAAACCCGTTCGCATAGAAACTGCTGAGCGCGGCGGTCATAGCCGTTAAGACGGATGACTTCGCGTACTGCGCGCCGTCCTGGCTGGCGCTCAATATGAACTACGAAGTCCACCGATTCACCGATCTCGGCCTCGATGTCTTCGATAGTGGCCTGCTGATGGCTACGCATTACTAGATTGGCGAAGCGACGCAGGGCTTTAGTCGCCGAATTGGCGTGGATTGTGGCTAGTGATCCCGCGTGTCCGGTGTTGAAGGAATCCAGCAATGTTCGTGCTTCGGCACCCCGGACTTCCCCCAAGATGATCCGGTCGGGACGCCACCGCAGGGCGCTCTTAAGAAGATCTTCAAAGGACACGGGTGACTTGTAGGTGTCCGTTTGGCATTCAACGGCCAGAACATTGGGCTTCTGGATGGATAGCTCGGTCGTATCCTCGATGATCACGATTCGTTCGCGGCTTGGAATTGACTGCGCCAGGATGTTCAAGAGGGTGGTTTTTCCGGTCCCTGTTCCGCCGCTGATAAGGATGGTCTTTCCATCTTCGATTTGCCCTGCTAGGTAGTCGGCCAATTCGCGCGTTAATGTGCCGCGATTGATAAGGTCGTCGGTCGTGAACTTACGGCTGGAAAACTTGCGGATGATCATCGCTGGAGCTGGTCGCACCACAGGCGGAATGACCGCCGCCAAACGGCTGCCATCGGGAAGCTGGGCGTTGAGAACAGGATTGTCCTCATTGAGTTTCTTGCCCAGTTTGTTGGCGACTACCTCAAGACCCGTCCGTAGTCCTACGGAGCTGAAGGAAATGCTCTCGGCTTGATGAAGTATTCCATCCCGCTCGAACCACCAGGTCGAATCAGGATTGCCCATGATTTCGCTAATGCCATCGTCAAGCAAGAGCCCTTCGATAGGCCGAAGGAACGGGAGTATCAGGTCAAAGCTCATGTGTCTCTCGTTGTGTTGAAACAGCGAGAGGAAGTGCCCTTAAAAGGGCACTTCCTCGGGTGCTGGAACGGCGGATGCGTCGTCCGCGGAAGCCTTTTCGGCGCGATCCAGTTTCAGGACCGAATCGACCCGGACTTCCCAGACGCGACGCTTGGCGTTTCCGTTCTTTTTGTCCTCGTATTCCCGGCTGCGGAGCTCGCCCTCGATCTGTAGATGAGTGCCCTTGGTCAGGCTCTTGGCGTACTCCGCCAGCTTTCCCCACGCGATGGCGCGATGCCATTCGGTATGCGAGACGTATTCGCCCGTCTTCTTGTCTTTGTAAGAGCTTTTCGTTGCAAGCGAAAGCAGCGTGAATGTCGAGTTGTTGGCGGTGCGCACTTCAGCGTCGCTGCCGAGGAAACCGATGAGAGTGATTCTGTTCAGATACATGTCTGTTTCTCCGTTTTGATCTCCCGAATTGACTCGGGGCACACATGGCGAAGCCGCGGGAGTGGGCCCGGCTCCCAAGTGCCGAAGGTCTGCTTTTTCGGAGGGAACCGAAAGAAATTCACTCGGCGTTCTCTGCCGTTTGAGCGAATTTGTTTGGGGAGGAACCGGAACCGAAAGGGCGCGTAGCGAAGCAGAAGACCGAGTGCCGCAGGGCGACGGATATGCCCCGAACCGGTGCGCGAGGAAAGGCGGGTATCGAAACGGTGAGACGGGGATGAAGAGAAGCTGCCAGTCGGAGTTTCCCCTGGCGCTGGAGCCCGCCAATTGCGGATATTTACCGCTGTTCGCGGACTCGAAAAGAACCATCGGGCGACGTACGAATGCAGCGATGGAAAAGCACGTCCCGGAAAGCCGGGAGCACCTACTGACAGGGACCTTCCCTCAACGCAGTACCGGTAGTGGGAGATTGCGATGCAAGCAGTCATGATGTCAGTCTCGGAAAGGCCAAAAGTCTCCCTCAGTCAAAGGCTTGGTCGGATCGGAACTTCACGATCGTCAGTCCGAGTGGGTTCACCTGGATCTCGCCGTTCTGGACCGCATCGCGAAAGACATAGGTCACGCTGGCGGTCCATCTCTCGCGTTTTATCTCGGAATGGTCAGATGGGTTCGTATAGATTTTCAGGAACTCGATGCGAGCTGAATACGGCGACTGTCGGAGGTCGTCGAGAATCACGTTCTTGACCTCGATATCGACGTAAGGGATGGTCATGTCGCGGACAAAAGCGTCGATGGTCTTGTTCTTGCGATAGTCCTCGACTACCGCACGTTGTACGTCGGCATTCAGGAAATAAAGAGAGTTCGTGAAGTCGCGCTGGATGCTATAGCGATTCCGGCCGAAATAGAGTTCCGTCCAGCGTGAGAGGTAGTACTTGTTTTCGGCTTCTTTCGGCCTGTAGGTGAAGTCCCTATAATCGACGGCTTCTGCATGACCAACGTCGTCGATGCGCACCACCAGCTGATGAATGTTCGCAAGTGCCTTCTGGCTGCGGAACACGAGTGCGCCCAGCATCAAAGAGATTGTCGCTAGAACGAGGATGGTGATCTTCAGGTAAGTGTTCATTACCAACGGATCGCCATACTGTTCCAAGTAGCGCTCGGCCGCCCTGGTGATTGCGCGTGAAGGCTGATTTTCGGCGTAAAAAGTCCCCATCTCTGCATTTTTCAGCATGGTTTACACCTTCCTAATTTGCTAGAGGAAACGACTCGCCAGAGCGAGCAGTCCCATTCCTCCGCCGTGGCCACCGGTGTGGCCTGAGAAGATCGAACTCGTGATCGCAGGAATCTTGAAAAGCAGATAAATGTTCACGACGATCAGCAGGATCAATAGGGGCATCTTGGGTACAAGTGTCGAGGGATCAAGCGGCATAAGGCCGGTATAGAAGAGCGTATAGAGATGCCCGAGAATTGCTAATACCGCAGCCGCGACAACCTTGTAGAAGCTGAATCCTATGAAGGCTCGCAGCCATCCCCAAAAGAGAAAACTCAGCTTGTCCACAAGGAGAAAAGGAATGAAGAGTGGTCCGAGCAGGCCGGCGACGCCAGCGGCGAGGACGCCGTAGGCGACGATCGCTGCAATGACGGCAGAATAGATCGCCAGAAGCACTTGGACCATGACGACAATGATCGCGTAGTAGGTGTTCATCATTGCTTTCAGAATGTCGCCTCCGGCTTGTGATTGAAGGTCGTTGATGGCCTTGAGCATCTGGTTGATGCTGTCTTGCCCAATCAGGTTCGCAACGCCGGTGGCCCCGACCGTGATGAAGTCGTGAAAAGAGTAACCGACACCTGGAATTGCCGAGTGATAAAACTCGATCAAAGTGTAGGTGAAAGAGCCCATAACGACGAAGTGAACGAACTTTGCCATATTGAATCCGCCGCTGCCTTGCGACGAGGCGAGAGCCTCCTGCACACCGAACCAGACCATCATTGTCGTGAGCAAGGCAACGAAGATATGAAAGCCGAGGGCGTCAATGCTCGGACTCGCGCTGTTCGTCAGAGTATCGATACCTTGGTTGATCAGGTCGAGTAGGTTCATGGCTCTCACCTCGTCGTTTCAATTGCGCCGGTCAGTGGCTCTGATTCAGGCTCGATCCAAATCCTGTCAGCAACGGTGCAGTTGTGGAGTTGTACTGCTGTTGGTAGCTAGCCGCGTCTTGAAAGGCCGCGGTGAGCGCGTCCTGTTGTTGTTTCTGAATGACCATCTGCTGCAAGACCGCAGCTTGGGCAATCTGGTTCGCATCTTGCTGAGCGTGAAGCTGCATCAACGTTGCCGAATTGATCCGTTGCATCGTCGCCATATAGGTCTGTTGATTGGGGTCCGTGGAATAGGTCTGCGATTCTAGCGTCTGGATATCCGCGGCGCGCCTCTGAGAATCCGCACGCATAGTACCGAGGGTCTGCAGATTCGTCTGCATGATACCGATGCTGAGATCGCTCGTCGCTCCCTGTGCGGAGACGAATTGCTGGCTCTGTGCGCTTAGATTTCCATAGAGCGGATATCGTGGAGGCTGCCCTAGCGTGACCGCTTCAAGGCCTTGCACAGCTCCGATTCCGCTGTTGATCGCTTGCAGCAATGCCGGAGTGTTCCCGTAGCTGTTGACGGCGACCACGGAATTCCAGTTCGTCCAGGGCGTGACGAAGCGCAGGTAGAGCTGGCTGGGTGCCATGGAAAGCTGGTGTGCCAGGTTGTAGGCGGAAACGACGGTGTTCCTCGTCTGGAGAGCTGTCGTGTAGATCTGCTCGGCCTTTTGAATCTGCTGTTCCGCCTTGTAGAGCTGTTTCTCAAACTGCTGAATTTGTTGGATGGCGTGAGCGCCCTGAGTCGGATCGTAGACTATGCCCGAACCAAACTGCCCAAAGGCTTGAGCGGTCAACGAAACGAAAGTCAGAATTGCTGCGAGCGAGAAGTTTTTCATGACACGTCTCCTTACTGTTGTGGTTTGGTTGTGGACGAAGACGGCGCTGCGGGTTGCGATTGCGTTTGTGATTTGGTCGTTGGATGTTGTTTTTGAGGGTGAATCTTCTTCCATTCCGCTGCTGGATCGGTTATTGGCGGAGTGGGCGTCTTGCTGAGGCTCTGTCCCATGCCGCTCGTAAGCGTATTCATCTCTTTCTGGGCCTTCGCTTGCTCGTCCTTTAACTTCTGCTGTTCGGCTGGGGTGGGAACATGCTGCTGCGAGGACTGGCTGCCATTGCAACCGAAGAGCGATATCCCCAGAACAACAATCAGGAGCAGATAGCAAAGGCACCCGTTGCGGTACTTGCTCGTATTCACGATGGTCTCCTCTCTAATATGTTTGTGAGATGGTGTGGTTTTCGACCGCCGGCAACAGCATGTCCTGGCTGATGTAGACCTTCACGCGATAACCTTCCCGAATGGTGATAGTCGGCGGGATGTTAATGAAGCGGTCTAAAACAGTCGTGGCGTTCTCCGACAGGCTAGATGCGACTCCATATTTGTAAGCGTCGATGCCGTTGCCGGTGAGTGCCCCGCCATTGCTCGATATCTCCGCGGCTCCGCCGATAATGCCCAGCGCGATCGAGGTGCCGAAGATTGTGAGGTAATGGTTGTTGACCTTGTCCTTGAGCCCGGTTTCGCCTATTTGGTTGAGGCCCTGGAATTGGTCAAGGTCAACCGAATAGCCGTCGGGCATAATCATGCGGTGGAAGACGACAGCCATGCGTCGCTGTTGGCCGAAGCCAGCTGAGCCGATCTTGCGCGATTCTCCGAGCACGACAGCGCCTTCCGGGACAAGGATATGCTGATGATCGTGCGAGTAGACGGGAGTGGTTACCATTACCTTTACAGGGCCGGAAGCATCTCCGTCAAGGCGATTCATTAGGACGGTTTCGAGAATTGTTCCTTCATAGACGACATAGGGTTGGCCGCTGGCCGAGTTGATATTTACTTCGGCCGGACGCTTGTCGGCGGAAGGCGGGTCCTGGCCCGCCATGCGTGGAGCAATCATGCTGGATGTGGGGACAGCGGTCGGTCCGGGCGGGCTGTAGGGCTGGCTGACAGTGCCGCCATTAAAGCCGGGTTGATCCTGCGGAGGAAAGCTTGTTGCTACCAGGCTAGACGGCCCATGAATGTTCTGGCTTTGGCTGTAAGCGAGATTCGAGGCGAACCGAGCCTTGTAAGCCAACTCTTTTTCCTGAGTATCGAAAGCCAATGCCTGTTGCTGTTGTGGCGTCAGTTGTCCCTGCTGTTGACCGTACTGCGCCCCGGCTGCACCGTTGAAAGGTGATCCATTCGGTGCGTACTGCGCGGCGTTTGGGAATGTCGCCTGTGCCGCTGCCCCTGCCAGAGAAGAATCGGCACCTGGGCCGAGTCGAGCCGTTTCCTGCTGTTGCTTAGCGATCTCCCGCTTCATCTCTTCGATATTGGTCGCGGAAGCATCCTGCACAAAAGGTGTGGGGGGCGTGTTCGGATCGACCTTGTTCGTCGGAGTTTTGTGATGGAGGGAACTTACCGTCGTCGCAATGATGAACAACACCGCAATTCCCAAGTAGACCTGCATTTTCAGGTTCCGGCGAAGGACGCCCAGCGGCTCTGTGACGCTGTTCGTGAGACTCGGCTCTGGCGACAGCTTCGCGGTCTGAGAGGGAAGGGCTGCATCGTTCATGGCTGCACCTTCCGTGTAAACTCCATGCGCTTCTTTCCAATCTCGAAGTACCCTTTGTCGAGCACCTTGGCGACGATGTACGTTCCATCCCGCAGTTCGTAGTTGATGAGATTGGGCGTGCCGTCTCTCACTTCGTAGACTGCGAATTTCTCGGTCGCATTGGATTTGATGTAGGTAAACTTGGCGTCGTGGTAGATCGCCGTCACGTTGAAGGGCGATTCGAGGGACTTGAAGGTGTAATCGAACTTCAACTCCATCGGATATGTCGCTTTGTACTCGTCCACGACTTGAGTGACGTGAGATTGCAATCCCTGGAGCTGAGTCTCCATTGCCGTCACCTGTGCGACGGGAACGTATTGGGCCGGGCCTGAGGAAGCCACAATGGAAGACTGGTCGGAAGGCTGTACGATCACTTTCAGGTCGGGATCGCCCGACTGGTCTGTCACATCTTCAAGCGTGAAGGAATAGATGTTGCCTTTGTCCGTGATGAGGTTCAGGTTCGAACGAATGTCTTTCTTTGCGGGATGTACGAAACAGAAATTGCCCACCACATCGATAATCCAGAACTCCTTGTCCCCAGTTGCCGCCTCGATGATCTTTTCCGTTGCCGGAAGCTGGATCAGTGTTGTGTATTTGACCTTCGCGCGGATATTCACGATGTCCTTCGCGTGATACAGAATCGTTCGCGCGGTCGAATCGGCGTGCAACGGGAGGGCGATGCTCAGGGCGACAAATACTGCGGCGATCTTGGACTTCATGCGCTGACTCCTGCGACGGTGGCTTTTGTAGTTTCGGGTCGTGCGGCATTCGCAGGCTTTCGGCGCTGCGAATATGGATATTCCGCTGCGAGACGGCGCAGCCCCTCAGCGATGCCGTGCAGCTCGAAGTACTGCTGTTTTAGAAGGTTGTCCTTGGCGTTGTTCGTAGCCATCCAATAAGACAGTGAATCGACATGCAGGTGAACTTTCTTCGATCCTGTCGGTTTGCGAATGAGCATCTGTCCCGGCGGAACTAGGCCGCCGATCAGATCAAGCTCGGTATCGTTCAGGCCGAAGGCGTCCCGGTAGACCTGCGGCTCCATGTCCGGATTGGCCAGGAAGATCTTGGTCGGGCAGCTCTCGGCTACAACGGTCAGCATCCCCGACGTGGCAAGTTCTTTTATCGATTGAGTGGCAAGAAGCATCGCCGCATGGTGCTTGCGCCAAGTCTTCTGGGCTTGGGTCACGTAGTTGCGGATGGTTTCGTTGCGGATAAAGAGCCATGCCTCGTCCAGCAAGAACATCTTGAACGTAGCGAGCTTCTTCGGATCGCAAATCTCGTTGCTGGCCCGGTGAAGGACGTAGAAGAGAAGGGGCTCCAGCACTGCGGGCGCGTCATTCCAACCGTGGAAGTTGAAGGTCTGGAAGCGACTGAAGGTGAGGGTATCTTCGACGTTGTCGAAGACAAACCCGTACTGCCCCTCCCGCGTCCACCGATGTAGACGTTCTTTGAGTTCGCCGATGATCTCGGCGAAGTTTGAGATCGTGCGTTGTTCCCGGTCGAGCATGTACATGCGCTCGATGCCCGAATAGAGTTGGCGCTCCTCCTTGAAGTCGAGCTTGTAACGGTCGCCTTCGATTAGGACTCGGAACAACGAGAAAAGGAATTGCTGGTTTTCCCGCGTGGGCTCAAGGGAGAACGGATTGATGGTGAAGTCCCGTGATTCCTGGCCAACGTGCAGATAGGAACCATCGAAGATGTGCGTGAGCGACTGGAAGCTGCCGCCGATATCGAAAATGTAGGTGAGCGGTTTGTATTTCTGCGCATTCTGCAGAAGGAAATTGCATAGAAAGCTCTTGCCGGAGCCGGTCGCCCCAAGAATAAGCGTATGGGCCACTTCGCGTTCATGCAGGTTTAGGTAGTAGGGCGTGGCATTGTCGGTTTCGAGTACCGCTAGGTACTCGCGGTCAAGATGCTCGTTCCAGGTCTCTCCCGGATGAACCGTAAATAGGAACGAAATGTCGGCGTAGTTTGAGTTGAGCAGGAAAAGCTTGCGTACATTGTGCGCATAGTTGCCCGGAACGATGGCGAAGTAGGCGTTGAGCTGGTTGTAAGTCTCGGAAAAGAGACTTCCGTCGGCGCTCGTGAAGATCCGGACTATGTCGGGGAGCACCCGGTCCAAAGTTCGTTTGTCTTCCGCATAGAGAATGATCGTGAGAGAAAAGTCTCCCAGCGTCTGCCCATCTCCAAGGACGCGGAGACAATCACCGAGGTTCTCAATGTCCGCCTGTTTTGACTCGTCGATCAGGACATCGCGCGGATTCACCGTGGCTGGATCGCTCTGTACTGAGGAGATGAACGACGATTTGGAGACATTGAAGTGGCGTTTTCGCTTTGTGATCTCTTTTCGTGCGATTGCGTTGTCAATCGGGACCCATTCAGTCACCACGCGGAAGTTTGCCTGAACCTCCAAAAGCTGCTTCAGCGCCAGGGGCCGGGTTTCGCTGATTGCCTCCTTGATGGTCAGGACGCGGACATAATGATCACCGACCCGTAGATGGTCGCGCTCGGCTTCAACGTTGGAATTTGCAATCTGGTAGTCGAGGAATTGGGTGCCGTTGAAACGACCCTTGATCCTCCAGTCGTCGTAATTTAGTAAGCGTCGCAGGAACCGAAAGCAATCGTTCTGCGACAAAATGTCGATTTGCACAAAGTCGGAAAGCTGACGGACGAAGCTTTGTACGCGCTGTTCCAGCTTGAGTAGGTCTGCTTCGATCTGTTCGCGTAGGAGCACCTTCAGCTTGTCATTCGAGAATTGCGTTTTCAACTCTTGCAATCCACCCCTGGGGTCATGGGGCAGACGCGAGAGCGCGGCCATAACGCCAGTCTTTGAGCGCGTGCCCTCGATGACAATCGCGTAGAAAAGTTCGATGTCGAACAACTGATCAAGCTTCTCCCGGAAGAACTCTTTTCTCTGATCCACCGCGGCCTGTATGACCGGGTCCTCATATTTTCCGAATGGAATATCAGGCCGGTTCGTCTTGAACAGATATTGGTACACGTGGAATCCAACCCCGAAGGTCTTCAAAGCCGCTTCGAGTCTCTTTACGGCGTACTCTTGCGCCGCTTGGTCGAGGCTTTCGTAGTCCACACCGCGTACTCGCATGACAATTCCAAGGTCCCCGCTCTTTGTCAGGAAAGCCTGCTCGTTCCAAAAGCCGTAAAGGTTTATCTGGGAGTTCAGTGCTCCCGACTCTTTCCACGGCTTTATGACGTGATCTAGGCGGAGCATCTAACGCACCTCGACTAAAGGGATTTCTTGCTTGGCCGCGTCGTATCGTGTCTTGAAACGCTCGCTCTGGGCGAGGATGCGCAGCATCGCTGGGTCGGCATTGGTGACCCAACGCCCGAAGATGAAACCGCCAATGAAGACCACAGCCCCGGCGAGCAAGCTTTCGAAAAGATTGAAAACTCCGACTGCGCCGACGCATACAAAGTAGAAGACAGTCCGCTCGACGCCCAAATAGGTAAGGGGCTTGTGTAAGCTCTTGAAGACTCGATTGCGCCGCTTGAGATTTGGTTCCTGCATGAAAGCCCTCTTTGCTCGATTGGGTAGGAGTGGGGAAGGTTCGCGCCGGTTGACCTGTCCAGCTACACACCCCAGAGCCAAGTCAGCACGTTGGCGGCGAGCACGGCGATCCCGGTCCCGGCCGCCACGCCGGCCAAAGCCTTCTTTCCGCCCGGTTCGCCATGGGCGAACTGGTATCCGCCGATCACGATGGCGATCAAGCTTGCCACCTTCGCCACCGTACCGGTGAAGAGTGTTTGGAGAGCGGTGAAGCCGTTATCGAAGGGTGATCCCTGAGCATAGGCCGCCAATGGTACGAACAGCAGAAGACATAGAAGTGGGAGCTTCGATGCTGCTCGTCCAGGGCGGAGAACAGAATGTTTTGTAGACAGAGCCTGGTGAGGGAAATGCGACATGGGAACCTCCGGCAGTGATCATGAGACCGCTGCGTTTTGGTTCACACTAGCGAGCGGATTGTTGTTCGTCCAATTACTTTTCGACTGAAGCTCATAACGGTTGGTTATAAAACCGTGCACTCTTAGATCGGACATGGAGTCGTTGTGGGACTGATCGCTATGCCGCACTCCGCCCTAAGCGTTGTGGTAATATGAATTTGGTATATGAGTGTTCGTGCTGAATTTGTAGGCGGTTTGGGGGCGGTTCGGACAGGAATCGCGCTCTTTTAGGCAATAAAGGCAATTCCGTGCGCGATATGCAAATCGTGCAAAGCCGCATAAACACTGGTTATTTCGCATCTCGTTGATTTGGCGAGTGGGGACGTAGTTCAGTTGGTTAGAACGCTGCCCTGTCACGGCAGAGGCCGCGGGTTCGAGTCCCGTCGTCCCCGCCATTCATTCCAAAGGAGTTATCGGACGTGACACCGAAAACTCCTACCCACAATCCCACCCACAGCTTCTACTGAACGATTCCCGATTCGAATCCCACGGCATCGAGAAATTTTTCCTGAGCCGCGATCATCTCGTCGAGGTCTTCGTCTGTGTAGAGGTCGAGCGTGGTCTGAATACGGGAGTGACCCAAGATACCCTGCACAGTCTTCGGGTTTTCCTTCGCCTTGTTCACGAGCCAGTTCGACAGGCTGTGTCGTAGGTTGTGCAAGCCCCAGCGATGCCCGTCAGGGATGGTCACGCCTGCTGCTTTTGCCGCAGGGCGCAAGTGGTCGGCGCAAAATACCGACGCGCAGATCGGTACTCTGCCGCTCTCCTTTATCGACGGGAACACGAAATCCGTGGGCTTGGCGTATGGCGTTTGCTTGTGCCATTCGCGCAGATAGTGGGCTAAGACCCTGCCCATTGGAGAATCGCGCTCCGAAGCTGGGGTTTTCGTGTCCCCGTCCACCCCCGTCTTCTTCCGCGATTTTACGATTCTGATCTTACGCTCCTCCCAAAGGATGTCAGCCCAACGGAGAGACAGCACTTCCGAACTTCGAAGCGCTGTTGCCGCTACGACGAACACCAATGTGAAGTGTAGGTTGTTCTGCATCATGGAGCGCAGGAGCGAGAGCGTCTGCGCAGGAGTGATCTTGATGGCTCTGTAGGTGGACTTTGTGCTGGTCTCAAGACCCTCCACTGGATTTTTCGTGACCTTCTTGTGGATGATCCCGACCTTGAAGATTCGATCCATAATGCCCCGAATCTTTGTCACTGTAGTCCACGCGTACTCGTCCTTGTTGTGCAGCCGATTGAACCACTTCTGTACTTCAAGCGGTTCGATGTCCTCCGCAATCTTACCGCCCCATTTCGCGACAAGGATGTCCCGAACGTAATGCTCAAGGATGGGCTTGGTGTTTTCAGACTTCGGGCTGGCGGTGACCTCGGGGTCGAACTCGACCTTGAGATAATATTCCGCAAGTTCGTTGAATCTGATCCTGCCTGCTTGTGAGTTGCCGCTGTTGATCCTGACCCGCAACTCAAGACGATCCGCCTCAAGCGAAGCGTCGTCTTCTGTAGGAAAGTCCTCAACCAGACCTATCACAAGTGGCGTCTGCTCTGCACCGTTGATCCGGTAGCGAAGCACCCAAGTCAGCCCCTTCTTCTTTTTCACTTTTTTCAAACTCCCCCGCTGGTATGCCATTTTACCGGCCTCCTTTGCGGGGGCTGCCGCCAGCCATTCTACGACCAGATGCAACGCTCGTGGTGATCGGGACATTGTTGCCAAGAACCCATGCGCGAAGCTCGCTGAGCAGGTAACGCCAAGTTATGCGCCGACCAAAGCTGATCGGGTGTGCTGGGATCACCCCGTGCCGAGAAAGCCTGAGAATATGCTTTCGCGAGCAGTGGAGGTATTCGGCTGCGATGCTCGCGTCAACAAAATATTCTTGCAGCGGGGCTTCCGTGCTCTGGACGGAGACGGACGGGATCGAAGGATCGCGCACCTCTGATTTGTGCGATCTTGCCTCTCGCCATGGGGCTGAGAGCACCGAGGCTCGTCGTTGTTGCGGGTTCTCCAATTAAGACTGCTCACTTTCTTTCGCAAATGTTGGTTGCACCTGTCAAACGTCTCTATGACCCGCCTCGTGGTATGCCGACCGTTTGATCTCTTTCACCGGGCGTTTCACTCTGCCTCCTCTTTGGAGGAAGGGCAGACTACGACCACGTACTTCCGGTACCAATCCATCGCTTCGGCTGGGTCTTTGCAGGGAGTCTCGGTCACGTTCTCTGGGTCATAGATGGAGCCGCGCCGTGCCCGCAGGTACACACGCCACAGATCATCTTTCTGATCTTTGGTGACACCTTTAGGTACGGTCTTTTCAAAATCAGGGAACCACGAAATCTGTTCGTCCTGATCGAGACCACGCAGACAGTTGGGGCAGGTGACTTTCTTTTTGTCGTCGGTGATTTTTGGACGGCTGCCGCCATTCGAGCACCGCACGGTGCGCGGGTTGTCGGGGTTGATGATATTGCCAGCGGCATGCACAAGCTTCATCGCATCGTATTTTTTCTGCTGCTCGTAATCCTGACGGCACTCTTCGCACTCAACCGCGTTAATGTCCGTGGTCGTCTGCATGTTCTTGCGGGCGCACATCGAGTACTCAGGCTCCCCGTCAGCGACGAGGTGCGTGATCTTCGCCATCCGCTCTTCCGTCTCTTTGTGCTGTATGCGACCTTGGAGCGTCTCCTTGGCGTGCTTCAGCGCAGTGCGATAGGCAGAATAGTGGGGTTTCTTCTCCGCACCATTTAATGCGAGGATGCCGTCGTACTGGCGTTGCGCCCACTCGATGGTGCGGTCGTCTTTGCCGACCTGTTTGCGAACGGCGTTGATGACGATGTAGGTTTGCCGCAGCGTGAGCCGCGCCACTTTCTTCGTTTGCTCTTTCTTATCCCGCGCCGGGTCGGCGATGGAGATGTAGATAGTCTTTCTGTTTAGGAGGAACTTGTTTAGCTTGTACTTGAAACCACCCTCGGTCGCGAACACTTTGCGTCCAGCCGTCAATGCTTCCGCGATTTTGTCGAAGTTGATTGTGAGCGAACTCTTGTTCGCCTCATCGGTCTTGCGCCCGTAGACGATGTGCTGGCAGTGCCGCATCGTGACCTTAGCGAAGTTCGCAGCCCACTCCTCTTTGGACTGGTAACCGTTGAAGGTCAGCCCTTGGTCGAAGCCTTTCCAGATCGAGGTCATCACTTCCTTGAGCCGCGCCTTCCGCGCCTTCTTCGCCGCGTGCATGTCCGCCAACGCCACGCCCGCGACGACGATGCCACTCTCGGTGAGAAGCCGCAGCGCCTCTTCACCGATGGCGTCGTTGTTGGTTTGCTGTTTCGGTTTCACTTTTATCCTCCCCTTGAGTCGGACGAACACTTGTTCGCGTAAAACAAAAAAGGCGGTCGCGTCGGCAGCATAGGAGTCCACTTTTCTGTGGGCTATGCTGACTACGCGACCGCCTCGGTTATTTCTCCGTTGGTCTACGACTCGATGTTCTGAGCCGGGCTGCTTATGTTTCGCGATCCTCGCACCCCGCAACCTGTGCGGAGCTTTGAATGCCCTGTGCCTGCACCCAACAATTTCACGGTGTCAGGCAACCCTGCGCGATCAAGCGCGGCGGTGGTTTCCCACTCCAGTGCGTATTAGGCGATCGCTGCCCTCTTGTTCCCGACTCGGTTCCTCCGGGGTGTCGGTGGGGCGTGACTCTTACACCCTGTTAGATGCACGGAACGACGATTCGGCGGCAGCCACAAGTAAGCCCCGAAATGCCCGTGCCCGCAGGGAGGCTGGCGCTCACGAGGGCAGGCGCGTTCCCGCACGATTTTCAGCAGCGCAGGAGCCGCGCCGGGTCAGTCTTCCTCCGAGACAGAGGAGTTCGGCAAGCAGTCAATCAGTCTGGAGATGTGGTCTGGCTGGGGAAAAGCGTTCTTCGCGTGCTCGGCACAGAAAAACTTCGTAACGCGACCGGACAGCAAGTCCCACGTAAGCGCGAAGGCGGCAGGATGCCGCACGGCTCCTTTTAGCTCGCATCTTGGTCTTTCCATTTGACTGCCCTCCCTATTTCTGCTGTCGAGCGGCGCTGCCCGCGCCTCTGGGTCGTCTGACTCCGAACTCCACTGCGACCTTGTAAACGAGCCAGCGAGAGCAACCGAGAAGGTCTGCGAGTTGCTGGTACGAGTGGGTAGGGTTGGCGACAATTAGGTCGCGGATCGCCTCGTGCGCCCTCGCGGTGCTTGTTTTTCTCACAAGCCGAACGCCGACCACTTCAGCGGTTGCATGCTTAATGTCCCGATAGATGTTCATAGCCCTCTTAAAGAGAGATCGCATATCTGGTTTGCAAAATTCACCGGCTATTTTTGGAAGACGAAAGACACCACCAGCACTGGAACCGGCTATTCCACCGGACGAATCCGATAGGAATTTCGACTTTACTTTTCCTTCTTTAGACGGCGATCCGTCAGATCGCCGCGTCAGGTTGGGACTCTTCTGATCACGGCGTCACGACGCCATGAATCTCAGAACTTCCGCTGAACCGCGTATTTCAGTAAGTCGGGTCGTCGCGAAGACGATTTTGCCGGGGGAAGGCTGACTAGCCTCTTGCCTTCCCCACAGCGGCAACCCGATGCGCTCCCCGACAGGGCGCAGGAAACAGAGGCTAGACAAACAGAGGCTAAGATGAGTAAAGCATCCGAATTATTACAGAAGTTGCAACAACAGCGTGAGAACCGAGAAGCCATTCAGGCTTACTGGCTGGAGCTTTTCCCAGAGCGCGGGGAACTGAAGCAGACCCAAGTCAACTCATGGCTGACCCAGTACGATTTCGACACCATCATCGCAGGGCTGGACGCCGCCGTCATCAAGGTGAACAAGGTTGACCACGCTGTGGACGCAGGCAAGAGCAGCGAGGAGATGACAGCCTCTCGCGTGGTCAAGTACGCCTCCATGTGCATGCGCAACGCTGGGCTGACTGACGAGGAGCGCCAAGCCCTAGACGATAAACGGGAAGCTCTCCGGGCTGCGAGGTCGGCTGCTGGGAAGAAAGGCAATGCGAAGCGTTGGGGAGAGCCTACGAAGGTTGGCGATGATTTGCGATCCGATCCGACAGGTTGCGACGTTTTGCCTAGATATACAGGTACAGGTACGGGTACAGATACATCTACAAGTACAGATACAGGTACAGGCAGAAGCGCGGCTTCGCCGCGAAGCTCTGACCCCTTTGAAGAAAAGAAAGAACAAACCAAGACCAACACCAACCCCGTTGGGGCTTCGGGTTTATCAGCGAACCAAAGACAAAACAAACCAACACCAACCCCCGCCCCGGCTCCAGCCCCGGTAAAGCACTCGTGGAAGAACTGCTCCAAGTGCGGTGACCCGCTGTATCGCAGCGAGAACCATGTCTGCGCGGTAAAGGCAAAGTGTACCTGCTACTGCGCAGACTTCGGTACCCCGGACGATCACAGCTATAGCTGCGCCGTGACCCTCGCGGCAAACACCGACAAGTACGGCAGCCCGCTGGGGACGGTGGATGACCTGTGAACACGAAGAAACTAGCAATGCCTTGGGCGTTCGCGAATGAAGCCGGAGGGTTGATGACCAGATCACAATGGGACGCGCTGACGGTGGAGCAGCAATGGAAACTGATCGTGGATGGAAAGACAGACTTGGAGATCAGGAAGTTGCTGGAGATGCCGTGCTGCACGGACAGGATTCAATAGGAGACATGATGCCCTACACCTCCGCAAGTACAGTAAGGCTTCGGTCGCGGAGCGCACGGCGCTGAAATGGCGCACGCTCGCGGCGCATCCCGAGCCGAGTTCTCGCAACTGACGGTGCTGACCGCGCCCCTCTTCACCAACGCCGTGCCGTGACCTCTAGCGTGTATTCCTTGCCTCCCAGTTCCTCGACGCGGACGGACACGCTACCGCCTCTCGACAGTAGCTCGAAGAGATCGGTAACAATCTGTTGCGCTGCTTCGTGCGGCGTCGCGTTCCACGCATGGCAAGCCCACAAGACCTGCACGGTTAGCATCGTGCTCTTCTGTTCGACAGATTCGGACTTGGCGTACTCCTTCTTTGCTGGTTGCATCGCGGCTTCTCCTTTAGTTGACCTACTCACAAAAGGGATGGACAGCGTGCATTTCGGGATGACCCTTGGACGACTCGGTAGTTCCACAGTGCGTAGCGCCTCGATCCTTTTAACTTCAGGCTAGACCACATACAATAAACAGTTCTCCCGTCAGCATGGTTCGGCGCGGCTTGCCGTCGTGGTGTGGCGTATCCGCACCGAGCAGAAGGCAGAGTAAGAATGAAACTGAGCAAGGTGCGCGTCACAAACTTCCGTAGCATCGAAGACTCTGGCGAGTTTGAGGTGGGTCAACTGCTGAGCTTGGTCGGAAAGAACGAAGCGGGGAAAACCGCAATCGAGCAGGCGTTGGCGGGGCTGAACCCGCACCCGTCCACTCCCATTGCCTACGATCTTGAGCGCGATTTTCCGCGTCGGTTCCTAGCCGACTACGAAGAACTGCACCCGGAGCAGCCAGCAAGGGTTGTAACGACCAAGTGGGTTTTGTCGAGAGAAGAAAAAGAAGCCATCGCTGCCCAGCTTGGTGCGAGCGCGGTGACCGACACACCCGTGACGATCTACCGCCGATATGGGGACAAAGAACCGCAGTGGGAACCGCACATCGACTGGAAGAAGGCAATCGAGAATCTCATAGCGAACGAAAAACTCGATGAAGAAGAACGGCAGCCATTGGCTGAAGCAAAGAGTTCCGGCGACGTAATCAAAGCTCTGGAAGCCCTGAAAGAGCGGAGCCAAAAGCAGCAACGGTTGCTCGACCGCTTCAAAGCCTTTCCGAACCAGTCGATGAACGGCTTGGTGCTCTCCATCCTAAAGCCAAAGCTGCCGCAGTTCATGTATTCATCGCACTACGACAGAATGGTCGGACAGATTCGGCTCGACCTTTACCCACGGCGTCTGGCTGGGCAACTAGCACCACCGATTGAACCGGGTGAGCGCGTGTTCGTTGATTTTCTGGAATATGCGGGCACATCCATCGACGAGATTACTGCCGCGAAGACCTATGAAGCCTTGAATGCGCGATGCGAAGCTGCATCCAACAAGATCACGCTTCAGCTTCAGGGCTATTGGAAGCAGAACCCATTCTTGGAGATTGACGTTCGGGTGACAAAAGCAGAGCCGAACGACCCAGCGCCGTTCAACGAAGGCGTCGTCGCGAGAGCGCGTGTGCGCAACACGCTGCACAAGGTCACGGTTCCCTTTTCCGAGCGCAGCGCGGGTTTCATCTGGTTCTTCTCGTTCCTCGTGAAGTTCGCGCAGGTTCGGAAAACTGGCGCAAACCTGATTCTGTTGCTCGATGAACCGGGTCTGACGCTGCACGGAAAGGCACAAGCCGACCTGCTGCGCTACTTCGAGGACAAGCTCACGCCGGAACATCAGGTGATCTACACGACGCACTCGCCGTTCATGGTGCCACCAGATGACCTGCCGTCTGTGCGCATCGTGGAAGATCGGCTGTTCCAGCCTGCGCCGGGTCAGTGGTCGTCGGAAGGAACAAAGGTGCGCGACGATACGATGGCCATCGACCGCGATACGCTCTTCCCCCTTCAAGGCGCACTCGGTTACGAAATGACGCAGACGCTCTTCGTCGGCAAGCACACGCTACTTCTGGAAGGCGCAGGCGACATTTTGTACCTCGAATCGTGGTCATCTGCTCTGTTACGCCGTGGCCAAACCGGGCTTGACCGTCGATGGACGCCGTGCCCAGCAGGCGGGATTGACAAGATTCAGCCGTTCGTCGCGCTTTTCGCTGGGCAGAAGCTAGACATTGCAGCGCTAAGCGACTACGCAAAAGGCGACAAGCGGAAAGTCGATTCGCTAAGACAGAACAAAGTGATGGAGGGCGACAAGCTCTTGACGTTCCCCACTCTGCTCGGAGTCGAAGAAGCCGACATCGAAGACGTTTTCAGCCCAGCGCTATACGCGAAAATCTTGAACCAAGCCTACAGTCTCGATGGCGCGAATGAACTCACCGCACAAAAACTTCTGGCTGCTGACCAGAACACCACACGGTTGGTGAAAAAAGCCGCAGCCTATTTCAGCCTTCTACCACCGGGTACGCCGGAGTTCGATCACTTCACACCCGCCGACTGGCTCTTCAGGCACCCGGAGCTTTTAGATGGCGAAGCACCGGAAGTGACGGAGACTCTGGCGCGAGCAGAGAAAGTCCTTGCCGCACTGAATAAGCTCTTGCCAGCGAAGGCGTGAACAACGGATATTCACCACAATGGCTACAGCCCCAAAGACCGCAACGCGAAAGCCTCGCAAGAAGAAAGCCGTAGAGCCGCAGGTTGCAACGCTCGCCCTGCCAGCGCTTGCTGACGAGCATCTGGACGTCCCGGCACTGGAGACGTGGCTTTGGGATGCTGCCTGCGCGATCCGTGGGGCGGCGGACGCGCCGAAGTTCAAGGACTTCATCCTCCCGCTCGTGTTTTTTAAGCGCCTGTCCGATGTGTTCGATGACGAGTTCGCCACGCAGGTCAGGGAGTTCGGAGATGAGGATGTCGCCCGCGAGGTCATACGAGCCGACCACGAGGACGCGCTGAAGAACAACCGCAAGCCCATCGTCCGGTTCTTCATCCCGCACGAGTACCGCTGGGACGCCATTCGGAACCACGCGGCGGATGGCACGCTGGGGCAGTTCGTGACCGACGCCATGCGCGAGGTTGCGAAGCTCAACCCCGAACTGCTCGGCGTCCTCGACATCAAGGATTTCAACGAACGCCAGAGCGGGCAGCGCACGCTCGACGATGACCGCCTCGCCGCACTAATTGAGGTCATCAGCCGCCATCGCCTCGGACTCAAGAACGCGGAGCCAGACATCCTTGGCAGAGCTTACGAGTATCTACTGCGGAAGTTCGCGGAGGGACAGGGTCAGAGCGCCGGGGAATTCTACACGCCGAAGGAAGTCGGCTGGCTGATGGCGCACATGCTCGATCCGAAGCCGTACACGACCGTGTACGACCCGACGTGCGGATCGGCAGGGTTGCTGATCAAGGCGCGGCTCTTGTTCGAGCAGAAGAACCCACAGCACAAGAGCAAAGCACCCCGGCTGTACGGGCAGGAAATGAATCCGGTCACCTTCGCTATGGCGAAGATGAACATGTTCCTGCACGACTACGCGGACTCGCTCTTCGCCATCGGGGACACATTTCGGAATCCCGGCTTTGCCGCCGAAGGGGCTGGGCTGAAGCGGTTCGATTACGTGACGGCGAACCCCATGTGGAACCAAGACAACTACGACGAGACTCTGTACGAGAACGACCGCTGGAAGCGGTTCGAGCGAGGAGCGGCTCCGTCGTCTTCGGCAGATTGGGGATGGCTTCAGCACATCGCGGCATCACTGAATGACACTGGGCGAGCCACCGTCGTGCTCGATACGGGCGCAGTCTCTCGTGGTTCGGGGAGTAAGTCGAGCAACAGAGAAAAGACGATCCGTCAGGCGTTCGTGGAGGCTGACCTCATCGAGGCGGTCGTGCTGCTGCCGGAAAATCTCTTCTACAACACTACGGCACCGGGCATCGTCGTGGTGCTCAATCGCCACAAGAACAACGGACGCAAACGGCAGTTCCTACTCATCAACGCCTCAGCGTTCTTCGTGAAGAAGAAGCCGAAGAACGAGTTGACGGACGTAGGCATTGCCGCCGTCGCCGAAGTCTTTCACAAGTGGGAGTCGCGGGAGAAGTTGAGCCGGGTGGTCACGCTAGATGAATTGATAGAAGCGGACTTCAACCTGAGTCCGTCTCAATTCGTTAGCGTCGATGACGCTATCGCTCACCGTCCTATTCAGACGATACTCGCTGACCTTAGTGTCGCTCGCGAGGAGCGGTCGGCTGCTGATTCTGCCCTTGACAGTCTGTTGAAGCAATTATTCGAGAGGGAGCGAGCGTGAGTTCCGGCACTGACCAGTCTCTCTCGAATTATCCCCCGTCCGTTACCACGGAAGCAGCGGAGCCTCGACGAGTTCCAAATGGCTCTGTGGCCAAGCGATGGCCAATTCATCGGCTCGGCGATGTTGCAACCATTCATGACAACCAGCGTGTGCCGATTAGCGAGCCAGATAGACAGCGGCGTCGAGGTGAGTATCCCTATTGCGGAGCAAACGGGATTCTGGACTCGATTGATGACTATCGGTACGACGGTGAGTATGTGCTGCTCGCGGAGGACGGGGGGTACTGGGGAGCGTATGAAGCGTCAGCGTATCTGATGAAAGGACGATTCTGGGTGAACAATCACGCCCACGTCCTACGCGGCAAGCCCGGAGTGCTCGATAACGTATTCCTGACACATGTACTCAATTATCTCGACTTGACGCCCTTCATCAGCGGAACTACGAGAGGCAAGCTAAATCAGGGTGTCATGGTAGACATCGCTCTGCCGATGCCTCCCATTACCGAGCAGCGAGCGATAGCGCACGTCTTGCAGACGGTGCAGAAGCCGAAAGAGGCGCGGCAGCGCGAACTGATTCTGGAGCGCGAGCGCAAAGCCGCGCTCATGGAGCACCTGTTCACCCACGGCACTCGCGGCGAGAAAACAAAGGAAACTGAGGTTGGCAACATTCCCGAAAGCTGGAACGTCCTGCCCATGGCGACAGTCGCGAAAATCGAGAGAGGCAAATTCGCCCACCGTCCGAGGAACGACCCGGCATACTACGGAGGCACAACTCCTTTCGTCCAGACTGGGGATGTCACTGCGAGTGACGGTCACATCACTAAGTATTCCCAGACACTAAATGAGCGAGGGCTGTCTGTGAGTAAGATTTTTCCGAGAGGAACGATCCTAATCACCATTGCAGCGAACATCGGATTTTCCGCTATCCTCGAATTTGACAGTGCGTTTCCCGACAGCCTAATCGGGATCACCCCCACCGAGTGCATTGATGCTGAGTTTTTGAACTACTACCTAATGACGCAACAGCCCGAAATGGATAGGAAAGCACCCAGAGGGACTCAGAAGAATATCAACATCGAATTCTTGGCTCCGTGGCAAGTGCCCGTTCCACCTCTTGACGAACAGCTCCGTATTGCATCGGCGCTCCGCGCCTCTGACTGCAAAAGCAAAGGTCTGCGGCAAGAAACCGCCCTTCTAACGGAGTTGTTTGATGTGATGCTAAAAGACCTGATGACCGGCAGGATTTCGGCTTCAGCACTTGTCGAGAAAGCCCAATGAGCGAACGTTCCGCAGTCCAGAACCCTATGCTGAAGTACGCGCAGGAGATCGGCTGGGAATACGTTAAGCCGGATGATGCACTGACGCTCAGAGGCGGGGACAGGGGACTCTACTTCAGCGGCATCCTCGAAGCACAGCTTGTTCGTCTGAACCCCGGCGTGGTGGACTTGAGCCGGACTCCCGAGATCCTCCGGCGAATGAATCTTCTCAAACCGGCCATCGAGGGCAACCGGGAAGCCCACGCATGGCTTCGCGGCGAACAGTCGGTGTTCGTCCCAGATGAGAACCGCGAGCGCAACGTCAAGGTCATCGACTTCGAGAAGCCGGAAAGCAATCTTTTCCAAGTGACGGATGAGTGGTGGCAGAAGGGTGTTGTCTTCAACAACCGCGCCGATGTCGTGTTCCTGATTAACGGCATTCCAGTCGCACTCGCGGAACTGAAAAACGCAACGAAACAAGACGGCATGTCTCTCGGCGTTGATCAGATTCGGCGCTATCACCGGGAAACCCCGGAGATGTTCGTCGCCACGCAGGTGTTTGAAGTCAGCCAGCTTCTCGACTTTTTCTACGGGGTAACGTGGAACACCAGCCGCAAGAACCTGTTCAACTGGCGCGACGAGCAGCCGGGAAACTACGAGAGCAAGGTCAAGGCGTTCTTCAACCGCCCGCGCTTCCTCCGGCTGGTTCGGGACTACGTCATCTTCATGACGGAGAACGACGAACTCACGAAGAAGATTCTTCGGCAGCACCAGACTCGCGCCGTGGAGAAGGTCATTCAGCGTGTCGCCGATCAGGCGAAGCGCCGTGGACTCATTTGGCACACGCAAGGCTCGGGCAAGACCCTGACCATGCTGACCGTCGCATCAAAGCTGCTCCGCGAGATTCGTGGCGCGGAGAAGCCCACGGTACTGATGCTGATCGACCGTAACGAACTCGAAGGGCAGCTTGTAAAGAACGTCGAGGCATACGGGATCAAAACGGTGCGAGTGGCTGACAGCAAGCGAGAGCTTCAGGACATTCTCGGCTCTGACTATCGTGGGCTTGTGGTCTCGATGATTCACAAGTTCGACGACATCCCCGCGAACATCAACACTCGCGAAAGCGTTGTGGTTCTGGTTGACGAGGCGCACCGCACAACGGGCGGCGATTTGGGCAACTACCTGATGGGTGCCCTGCCGAACGCGACGTACATCGGGTTCACGGGCACACCTATCGACCGCCTCTCACGCGGGCAGGGCACGTTCAAGGTCTTTGGCGGCGACGACGAGCAGGGCTATCTCGACAAATACTCCATCGCCGAATCCATCCTAGACGGCACCACGGTTACATTGAATTACGCGCTTGCGCCGTCGAGCCTGCGCGTTGACCGCGACCTGCTCGAAAAGAAGTTCCTCAGCTTGGCGGAAGCCGAGGGGATCAGCGACGTGGAGGAGTTGAACGCGATCCTCGACCGGGCGGTCGAATTGAAGGAGATGATGAAGGCTCCCGACCGCATCGACAAGATCGCGAAGTATATTGCCACGCACTTCCGCGAGAATGTGGAGCCGATGGGGTTCAAGGCGTTCGTCGTGGCCGTAGACCGCGAGGCTTGCAGGCTATACAAGGAGGCTCTCGACAAGTACCTGCCTGCCGACTATTCCAGACCTGTGTTTTCTCCCGCCCACGGAGACAAAGAGGAACTCAAAGCGCTCTACCTCAGCGAGGACGAGGAGAAGAAAATCCGCAAGGACTTCATCCGCAAGGCGGAGAAGCCGAAAATCCTGATCGTCACCGAGAAACTGCTGACCGGGTTCGACGCGCCGATCCTTTACTGCATGTACCTCGACAAGCCGATGCGCGACCACGTGCTGCTCCAAGCCATTGCCCGCGTGAACCGCCCCTATGAGGACGACGATGGGCAGGTGAAGCCGTATGGGTTCGTGCTCGACTTCGTGGGCATCTTCGAGAAGCTGGAGAAGGCGCTCGCGTTCGATTCTGACGTGGTCGCATCGGTGATCCAGAACATCGACGTGCTGAAGCAATTGTTTGCCGCCATGCTCAAGGAGCAGGCTCCCGAATATCTGCCGTTCGCAAAGGGATGGGACGACAAAGCGAAAGAGCGAGCTATCGCGCACTTTGAGGACAAGGAGCGCCGGGGTAATTTCTTTAAGTTCTTCCGCCAGCTACAGAACCTCTACGAGGTGCTCTCCCCTGACGCTTTCTTGCGCCCGCACATGGATGACTACCTCGCGCTTGCCGAACTTTACGCGCTGATCCGTGCGGCATACGGCGACCGCATCTACGTTGACCGCGAGGTCTCGAACAAGACCCGCGAACTGCTCCAGCAACACACGATCACCGGGCAGCTAGAGATACCGGGTGCCGTTCACGTGCTGGGCGCTGAAGAGCTATCCAAGCTGAAGGAGAGCGACACTTCGGACACGACGAAGATTCTCAACCTTCGCAAGCTGCTCGTGCAGACGGTGCAGCAGGACGGCTTGGCACAGCCATTCCTGCTCTCAATCGGAGATCGGGCTGAGAAGCTCGCCGAAGCCTACGAAGACCGCCAACTCACCACGCAGCAAGCCCTGCTTGAATTCGAGAAGCTCGCCCGCGAAGCTACGGAAGCCGATGCGGAACGCCAACGGCTCGGACTGGATGAAAATACGTTCGCGATCTACAAGACGGTTGTCGTCGCAAGCCCCGGATCGGATGGCATGCAAGCGAAATCCTTGAATGCCCTATTCGAGAAACTACCGGATTTCCGGTGGAACAAGGAGCAGGAGCGGAGGCTGCGAACCGAACTCTATAAAGTTCTGCGTCCGCTGGTCGGCACGGAGAAGATGATCGAAGTGGCGAACCAACTCTTGAGGTTGCAGCGCGTATGAGTGCCGCAAGCATGGCAGCGGTCATGAAAGCACGTAATCGTTGGCACGATGCCGAGGAACTCCGATGGGCAGTGCGCCATTGGGCGACGAAGATCGGCGTGCGCGCTCCGCAGATTCACCTGCGCGGGATGCGGACGAAGTGGGCATCGCTCTCCACGGTCGGTCGCCTGACGCTTAACTCCGAGTTGCTGGATTTGCCGAAAGACTTGGGCGAGTTCGTCATCGTGCATGAGCTTGTCCACCTTCTCGCGCCAAACCACGGGAAGGTCTTCAAGAGCTTCATGCACGCCTACCTGCCGGACTGGGACAAGCGCGAACAGGCTTTACAGAAGTTCAGCGATGGCAAATTCGCTCGAAGGGTCATCGCGTTTCGCTAGGCTCCTGCACGATCAAGGTATTCCAGCAGCGCTTGCTGAAGAATTTCTTGGCTCTTCTTCCGTTCCTTTGCCCTAAACGTGCTCAGGCGTTCGAACAGTTTTTGGTCAACCTTGAGAGTGAGTGCCACTCGCTCGTCTTTTGCGTTACCACCGCTCCGTTTCGCGTCTACCCGGCGCTTGCCCGCACCACGGCTTGCAGTCTTGCTTCCCATAAGCCCACCTCGTGGAAATGGCAGTATATCCGCATCTGCGTAGGTACGTTGGCGGGGTGTGGGGCGCTGGCTGCAAAGCCTAGCCCGTCGTACCAGCCGGGAGGGCTACCCGAGGGTCGTTCCCAAAACGGTGTCGAGAATCGACACCCACACAGACGGTAAATCAACGACTTAGCCGGATGCCTGTCCGCATTCCAAAAACGACCGTTTCTGGTACGACAGTGCTATTTACGTATCTACGTATCAACGTACAATGGAACCATGAAGATCGCCATCTACTGCCGGGTGAGTACCCGCGATAAGGGGCAGGAGACAGCGAACCAGCGGCTCCAGCTAGAACAATTCGCCCGGAAGCAGGGATGGAAGATCGCAAACATTTATGAGGATCGCGTGTCCGGCAAGCGTGGAGAAAGCGGACGAGAAGCCTTCAAGGAGATGTTTGCCGCTGCCGCACGCCGGGAGTGGGACTGCCTGCTCTTCTGGAGCCTCGACAGGTTCTCGCGAGAAGGCGCTTTCCCGACCCTGCGGTACCTCACCCGGCTGAGTGAGCTAGGCGTGTCCTACAGATCGTTCACCGAGGAATACATCAACTCCACGGGCATCTTCGGCGACGTGATCGTCAGCCTGCTGGCGACACTGGCAAAACAAGAGACGATTCGTCTCTCGGAGCGCACCATAGCAGGACTTGAACGCGCTCGCGCACAAGGACGAGTAGGCGGGCGTCCGCGCCTGTCATGTGACAAAAACAAAATTCTCAAGCTGCACGCTGCCGGGAAGAGCCTTGCCGAAATCTCCAAAGAATTGAAGATCAGCAAGACGTCAGTACACCGAATCGTAAAGCGATCCGCAAAGGAGAACCGATGGTGAAGTGGTTGCTGAAGTTCTTGCTCATCTTGATCGCGCTGGTCGTTGTTTCGTTCATTCTGCCCGTAGCCACATACTGGTTGGTTCGCGATCCTATCGGCGCTCAGATTGTGTTTTGGGCTTTACCGTGGGTCGTCGCTATCTGGAGCGTGGTCGCCTACGTCTTGGTCGGCAGCCGCTTCTGGCGCGGCAAGCTCTCTGTGGAGGAATATAACAACCGACACGGTTCCTACCTCTGGCGATCCGCCAAGAACACCGTATGGATGTTCACGGCGCTGGCGTGCTCCTACGCCGCCGAGTTTGCCGTTGTCTTACTAGTCCCACACTCGGCGACCGCCATCCACCTTTTCCCGCTCGCGAGCTACACGCCGCTGGCGTTCACGGTCTTGTGGAGCGCCGCCCGTGGGTGATGTGAACAAATTCCGCAAGATCAAGGGGCGCGAGCCGCGCAGGCTGACCCCCGAAGTTTTGACGGAATTGCTGATGGTGCATTCGTCGTGCGTGATGGATCAGCAGGGGAAATGTCCGATGTTGCTCTCCGTGAAAAGTCTTTGCTGGGAAATTAATCAGGTTCTGGGCTGCGCAAACGAGGAAGACCGGGGCTTCAAGCGCCACAGCGAGATGCTCGCGGCGCGACCCCTGAACCGGATTATGGAATGCTTTTGCGAGGAGCAAGAGTGAAAGCCGCCGACCCTAACCTAGCCTCGCTGACAGACGGTGAACTCGCAGAGTTCTACGAAGCCACGCTTGACGGCAGCCGGGGACATGTCGGCGACGCTTTCTACCGCAACCTCGCTTTCGCAGCCGAGATAGACCGAAGAGTCTTGCAAAGCTATGGGAAGGAGGTTGAGGGAGAATGACGGAAGACGAAGCCGACAAGCTGATCGAGACCATGTTTGACGAGGTGAAGGAAGTTCATGTCGAGATGGTTAATGGCAAGACCGGCGTCAGCGACGAGCGGACGATCCGCGAGATGAACGCGAAGGAACTGGAGGATGCCCTCTCAGAGTTCATGCGCGAGTGGCGAACGTGGAGGGAGATGCGCCCTGAGTGCGCCCTTGACTACGAACGCCCCGGCATCATTTGGTGGCGCAACCTACAATGCCTCGCGTTGGCTGAGTCCCGTTTCAAGGAAGCGTTCATTCAAGGCGACCGCTCCCCGCGCAGCATCCAGCAATTCCACCGCTACAAGCTGAAGATGATCGCTGGGAAGCACTACCGAACGGAGGGTTAGTCTGTCGGTGATCGGGAAAATCGGTACGCTAGACCACTATCATGTTAAGACTCTCTCGCGCTGCCGGAGGCTCCCAAGACTGACGAACCTGACCTTCCGCTCTGATTTTTGATTGTAGAGCGGCATGGAACAAGCGGTTGGGTCGTAGAATCTAGGAAGAGGAGCAAAGCCATGAAACTCAGCATAAAAGGTCTGGCGCTGGCTTCTGGAATCCTTTGGGGAGTAGCGATTCTCGGAATGGGTCTTGCCAACTTGATCTGGAGTCCCTATGGTCAGCAGTTCCTTCAGTTGATGGCGTCGGTGTACCCCGGCTACCATGCCACTCGCAGCATTGCTGAGGTCATCGTCGGGACGTTGTACGGATTCGTGGACGGGCTTATCGGCGGTGCGGTTTTCGCTTGGCTGTACAACCAATTTGCCAAGTCGAGTGTCTGAGCAAAAGCCTGCCTCCAAGCTGTCGCTGCTAGGATTCGCATGTGAGCGTTCGCGAGCCAAAGGGTCGCTACCTCTCGCCCGCAGAGTCGAAGCGTTTCTATGATCGCTTCGGCTCGCGACAGGACTGGCAAGGCTTCTACGAGAATCCAGCTATCAACAAACTAATCGCGCACGCAGCCCTCGACTCAGCACATTCGGTATTCGAGTTTGGCTGTGGGACGGGTGCATTAGCTGCGAGGCTATTGCAGGATCATCTGCCCGCTGACGCTCGCTACGCCGGATTCGACATCAGCACCACAATGGTCTCGCTTGCGCAAGAGTGTCTGAAGCCGTGGTCAGAACGCGCTTGTGTCCGCCAGAGTGATGGTTCCCCTCGTATACCTGAACCTGACCGCAGCTTTGACCGCTTCGTTTCGACTTACGTGTTCGATCTTCTGTCTCCCGACTTCATAGATCAACTCTTGTCAGAGGCTCGTCGCCTGCTTGTGCCCGGAGGGAAGCTCTGTCTGGTGAGCATGACGTTCGGTGCGTCACCCTTCTCTCGAACAGTCTGTTGGGGCTGGCAACGCTTGTGGCGGCTCCGACCGGGCATCGTGGGCGGCTGCCATCCCATCGAACTTTCGGAATACCTGCGGTCGGAGTGGTGGAAACCCGACCACACGAGCAAGGTGACAAGTTGGGGCATCACGTCCGAGGTTCTTGTGGCATCAGCAAGATAAATGAGGCGGCTAGGTGACCGATAGCTTGCAGCCGTATCTGTACCCGAAAGCCCATCTCGGATTCCTCTTTATCACGTTCTTCGGGGAGTTGGTGTTTATGCTCTGGGGGCAGCCAATTCGGCGCAGAATCGCCATTTCAGAGCAGACAGCGTTCACTGGCTTCGATGTTTGGGGTATCGCGTTTTTCGAATGCTAAGCAAGCCTCGCTTCATCGACCTCGACGAGCCTCCAGCACGTCCCGGTCGCAGTAGAAGGCGAGTGGTCGCTCAAGCAAGTCCAGCTTGACGTAGGTCGCTTGACAACCGCAGACAGTACACCGCTTGCCTCGCTGGTTGCCTTGTGGAATGAAGCGGACGTTGTCGAAAAAGATGCGTACCGAGTCGAGGCGGTCTCCCCAAGGTTTCTTAGTGATTTCAGTTCCCATTCTGTGCTCTACCAATGATTCTGTAGCCTTAATTTTCCAAATCAGGATCGGGGGCTTGCGATACAAAACCCGGCACAGGCTTAGAAGCTCATGCGCGATGATGTGCTTTCCCTGTGCCTTGGGAGCTATGCTCACATCTGGCCTACAGAGGGGGTTCGAATCAGAGCAAAGCTTCGAGTGGCATTTCAACGGCATGCCGGGACGCGGTCAAGGTTGGGCTGCCTCCGAGGCATGAAACGCAACCACACGCCATTTCTGCGCTTCTCGAACGTACGTCTTCGTGAAGCGCCAATCATCCGAGATTTCTTGCCCATTGATGGTGCGAGTTCGCTGCAATCGCCCGGTAACGACAGCGGCGTTGTCGTACACCCTGACTCGAATATCTGACGTTCGGTAACTGAGGAACTTCATCCGACCAGAGCGTGCAAACTTGAGCACCTCAGCTTTAGTCATTACAGGCATCTTCGGAACGGCAACTTCCATGTCGTCTGCCCACAACGCCTCCAGAGCCTCCGCATCCCCACGCTCGTGCGCCTCGTTCCAGACCGTTTCCAGTCGCTCAAGCTCGCGAACGTCGCCATCATGTGTAGACTGAGCAGTACCCCTCGCGGTTCCCGCAAACAAGGTTGCGACCAGACCCACCGACAGACAGAGATAGAGGGATTTCAAGGGGATTTCCTCCGGCGTCGAAAAGGTTACCACGGTCTCGACGGGCAACACCACCCGGAACAGGATGGGCTTCTGGAGATCGTTTTAATCTCTGTGGATAACGCTAGTGCGTGCTGAAAATGGGTACCGGATCAACAGCGGTGCAGTGCTCAATTCCCAAGCTAGAAATCGCTGCAATGGGCGCGAGAATTCTTACCCACAGATTTACCCACAGCGCACGGTTCCTACAGCCCCTTTCAGCGACTTGGCAGCCCCCGTGCGGAGTGTTTGCAAGACATCGTAGGCACAGACCCTCCGGCTTATCGGATTGTCGGGAACCGTGCGAACGTCCTACAATTGCACACCTCAATCGACGTGCAAACTGGACGCAAGGACAGGAGGGCACATGGTGGCGGCAACGAAAGATCGAATTCTGGGCTTGGCTTCGGGTGAAGGCGAATCGCTTTGGTGGTTCGACGGTCTAGCCACGCTGAAGATCACAGGTGAAGAGAGCGGCGGGTCGTTCTCGCTAATCGAGATGCTCTACCCTGCGGGCGCAATCGTCCCGCGCCACGTCCATCACCGCGAAGATGAACTGTTCTACTTGATTGAAGGCGAGCTTGAGATGCGGGTGGGCGAGCGTGTGATAAAGGCGAAACCGGGAATCACGATATTCGCGCCGCGCAATATACCGCATGGCTTTCAAGTCGGAGCGAATGCTCCAGTGCATTACCTCATCGTCTACTCGCCAGCCGGGTTCGAGGGCTTTATCCGAGAGACCAGCAGGCCTGCGACAACACTCACACTGCCACCGCCTCCAGACCCACCGCCGACTCCAGAGCAGATACAGACGATCAGTGAGATGATGCGCGAGCGGTACGGTTGCGAATGGGCGTAAACGCCGCAGCCGTCTTAATCATCGCCGTCGCTCTGCGAACGGTAGAGTCGTGCGAACCCGCCCGTTGTGCCCCTATCCGCAGGTTGCTCGTTACAACGGAAGCGGCAGCATCGACGATGCCGCGAACTTCACCTGTCGTGTTCCGTGAACACACAGGCTGAGGTTCCTACAGTCCGCAATGTGAGCAATCGACCCGGACGCGAAAATTCTTACCCACAAATTTACCCACAGGGAACGGTTCCTACAGTCCCTTTCAGCGACTTGGCAGCCCCCGCGAGAATGTAAGTCGCTGATAAGACGTATCTGCCTAGACTGTCACGGCAGAGGCCGCGGGTTCGAGTCCCGTCGTCCCCGCCATTCTTCTCAATAGTTTGCAAAGAGAGAATGGGGGTTTCCACCCGTTTTGTGTCGTGGTTTGTGTCGTAACCATCAGTTCTGCCCCCCATTGCGAGCGCATCGAGGGCTTTTCTCTTCGCCTCAATTCGGACGTGTGAGTAGTGAGCCAACATCCGCTGGGAGACGTGACCAGCGATGGACATGACCGTCCGGTCGCTCGCCTGGGACTCCGCCAATTCCGTGATGGCGTGGTGTCGCAGATCGTGGAACCGTAGACCGGCGGTCGAGCTTTTGACCTTCGCGATATCAGCTCCGCAGTTTGCGTTGGAGCAGATCGTCGAGGGGTTCTGTAGCTTTCCGCATGCGGGACACGTCACCGCCCGCGTCAGGCTTCTCCATGCGGAACGCCAGCCGCCCATTGGTTTCGTCGGGTCAGGCTTGGAATATCCCTCGGCACTAGGAAAGACATACCAGTCAGGTTGAAGATCCACTCCGAAAAGCCCCTGAGCCCGGTCCCTGAGACGCATGATCGCCTTATAGGCATTCGCATTGAGCGGTATCACGCGCTCGCCAGCGCGAGTCTTGGAACGGCGAATCACGAGACTGTGGTCCATAAAGTCTAGGTCCCGCCAGAGCAATTGCTTGACCTCGCATCCCCGCATTGTCGTGTTCAGTGCGAGCACCGAAGCTAGGTATGCCGTTTCCCACTCGGGCTTAGACCGGGCGACCTTGAGCAACCTTAGCTTCTCCTCGGGTTGCAAGGCGCGCCCGATATCCCTTCTTTCGGGAAGACGGGGGACCTCGTCCTCAACAAAATGCCACCGCTTGGCCCTCTTCAAGATACGACGCAATATACCTATTTCCATGTTCACGGTAGTGTTCGAGAGGCCGCTGGCCTTGCGCTGCCTGACGTAAGCCAGTATCGAGTCCGCATCAATGTGAGCAATCGGAACGGAACCGAAGTAATCCCGGAGTGGCTTGGCATGGTCGTATTCCGAGCGCTTACTTCTGGGTTGAACGTGAGCCGCACGATCTGCAAGGTATCGCTCAATCGCTTCGGTGATGTTGAGCTTCGAGAACTGTTGGCTCGCTGGTGCGAGCTTGCCCTGCGAGGCTTGTGCGATGAGTTCCTTTTCCTTGGCCTGCGCCTCGCGCCAGTCGCTGGTGTCGAGCGACTGCCGGAACCGCTGGCCGTCAACGTAGAAGTGCGTGTGCCAAGTCTTGTTGCGCTTGAGTAGAGCCATTTGTCACCTCGTCTGAGTGTTCTTCTTCCCTGCTGCCTTGCGTTTCTCGCGCTGTTGCTCGTGCCAGTACTTTTTGAGTTGAGCCTGAGACCAATTCGCACAGTCAGTCGAGCAATACTGTTCCTTCCCATGCTGTGCAACGAAGTAAGGATGCGCACAATTCGGTCGCAGGCAGAGGCGCACTTTTTCAGGCTGACTCAGCAGTTCAAACGTCATAAAGGTCCATAGGGTCCCGCACCGGAAATGCAGCCATCGGTTTCTGAATTCTACGGCGTTCCCTTCCAACGGCCAGTACCGACCTGGAGAACCAACTTTGACCAGAACGCGCCAGAACTTCTTAAACTCGTGCTGGCTCTGCACCCACTCCCCAACAGTAAATCTGAACTCTCCGACTCCTTGGGTATGTGCTACTGGACCATACTTTTCCGTGAAAGCGCGGATCGCGTCAGGTGTGCCAGGGCAATTCGCGAATCGCTGGGCGACTGTGATGCCCCTTTCTGGATACACTCGCTGCTCCTTGACGGTCCATTCGCCAACGATTGATATTCCGACCAGACGAATGCTTCGCACGCAGACGGGAGTGTAAAACCGGAACCTGATGAATCGGTAGTCGGGGAGCGTTGACATAAATCTGTGCTCCCACGCATAGTAGTCCTAGTGGGAGTTAAAAGCAATCGTATTACTCCCACTCTTGGGGGCAAAGGATGAAACGACAACTAGAACTGACACCCAGAGAGGCTGCACAGAAGCTTGGAATCGGCTTGGACTCCGTTTACTCGCTTTTGTGGTCGAGGAAGCTGCCGGCGAAAAAGGTTGACGGCCGCTGGCTTGTCAAGGCCTCGGAAGTTGGTGCCCGACTGAAGAGCAAGGAGGCCCGACGTGGACCCTCTGGCTGTTGATGTTCGGGAAGCAGGGCGCCTCATTTCCGTCAGCCCTTTCACAATCCGCAGACACATCAAGCGAGGCTTGCTGAAAGCTGTCCGTGTAGGTCGAAGAGTCCTCGTGCCAGTCGCCGAATGTGAGCGGATCGTTCGAGAGGGAGTACCGAGATTGCCAAGTGATGCTCCCCAGAGACCTCGACTTTGAGCACATTCGTCGGTACATCTCGATACGGGACGTGGCCGACGCACTGCAATTAGAAGTCAGTGGCAAGATGGTGCGTTGCTGGAGACCTGAAAACCATCAGCACGGTGATCGGACGCCCTCGGTCGGGTTATACATTCGTAGGAATACCGCTCGCTGTTTCGTATGCGATCCCCGTTCGCTCTCGACAATTGACCTCGTGATGAGCGTGCTGGGAGTGGACATTACTTCCGCCGCTCGTTGGATCGCTGAACGCTTTGAGGTTCCGAGCCTGCCAAAAGGAAAGCATCTTAGGTCGCGATTCCGCTGGCCAGAACGGTTCAGAATTGGCACGAGTGACTCAAGACTGGACGTGATAATGAGATCGGGGATATGGGCTTTGCTTACTCCTAAACAACACTCAATTCTTCCCGCTCTGAACACCTTTACCCCGACGAACGAGACGAAGGTCAAAATTTCCTACCGAGGATTAGCGAGATACGCCAATGTAAGGAGCCACAGCACCATCTCGGCGGCTATTCGCCGCTTCGAGAGTCTCCACTTCTTACGGAAGTGTCGCAAATCCACAGACGACGGATTTCGCGATTGCTCTGCCTACGAATGGACTTTGGAAAATCCTAAGTTCTTGGAAATCGCTGATGCTCAACACAACAAGCAACGAGCAGAAATTGAGGCAGAAAGGAATCTCAGAGCCAAAGCAAGAGCTAACCGGAAAAGGCGCACTTACTACTAGTAAATACTCTGTCCATTCAGTGTAGCGCCGAGCAAATTGACGCTACACAATAATCGAAGCGTTAAAATGGTCAGACCGCTAAAGGCGAGGCGTGGTTGGGCTAGGAAGGGTACGTGGTAGAAATGTCTGACCGACTCACGAAGAAGCAGCAACTGTAAAGCTGTACAGAATTGTCTCGTTTCCGGCGGTGTCTATCTTGTACACCATGCCGCAGCAATAGGCGCCCCCGGCAACCGTCACGCCGTAAAGATTTCCCGCTGTCGATCCCACGCACGGCGTTCTGCTTGGCGCAGGAGGATTCTACGGAATGACCGTGCTAGGCGGTGACACCACCTGCTACTCCCTAAGGGTACTCGCATTCCCATGCTATAATTTGCCCGCAGGACGTGGTTTGAACTGCTCCCTCCTCCCGGCCCGCGCGGCACGAATTGAGGTAACCCATGCTGTCAAACAAGGCCTTCTACCCACTGAAGGCAATTCTCACGTTGTTTGGTATCGCCCTGCTCGCATCGGCGATTGCTCCCACCTCGGCGCAGGCGCAAAAGTTTAAGGTGCTGTACACGTTTCACGGGGCGAACGGAGCCTTCCCTGAGGGCCAGTTGGCTCTAGACGGTCAGGGGAACCTCTATGGGACGGCCGCGGCTGGTGGCGCGGGGAATTGCAGTTCCTCCTTCGATGGTAAGTGCGGCGTCGCGTTCAAGCTGGATAAGACCGGCAAGCAGGTCTGGATGCACAGTTTCAACGGCAGCAACGGCGACGATCCCACGCACGGCGTTCTGCTTGGCGCAGGAGGACTCTACGGAACGACCGTGCTAGGCGGTGACACCACCTGCTACTCGCTCGGCTGCGGGACAGTGTTCAAGCTGAACCAGAGCGGAAACGAAAAACTGTTGTACCAGTTCTCAGGGACGCCGGATGGCTGGTTCCCGTCGGGGCCGCTGACCCAGGATTCAGTGGGCAACCTATACGGAACCACCCAGGTGGGCGGATCTGCCGGGGGCGTCGGAACGGTTTTCAAAGTGGATAAGACCGGCCAGGAAACAGTGCTGTACAGTTTTACTGGGGCCTCGGACGGCTGTTACCCGTTTGGGGGCGTGACCCTCGATGCCGCAGGGAACCTATACGGCGTTGCCTTGGTGGGGGGGGCTAGCTACTTCTGCAATGGCGATGGGGTGGTGTACGAGCTGGACACAACCGGCCATCTGACCGTGTTGCATGAGTTTGGCGGCGGGGACGGGTACGGTCCCGGCGCGCAGTTGATCTTTGATTCAGCCGGGAACCTATACGGGACAACCGAGAACGGCGGCAGCAGCAGCGTCTGCCTAGACGGCTGCGGCACGGTCTTTGAGCTTTCACCGAACGGGAACGGAAGCTGGACGGAGACCGTCCTCTACAGTTTTTGCTCGCTTGAGAACTGTGCCGACGGCCAGTTGCCGCACGCGAGGTTGGTACAGGACGCGTCCGGGAACCTTTACGGAACCACATGGTTCGGCGGGGCCGACAATGACGGCGTGGTGTTCGAGCTGGCTCCGAATGGCACGGAAACGGTTCTACACAGCTTCACCGGGGGGCGCGATGGCCTCGAGCCGGATAGCCTCATCCTGGCGCCCAACAACATGTTGCTCGGGGTAGCCGTTGGGGGTGGCGACACAAGCTGCCCGGGTGGCTGTGGGGTCGTGTTTGCGATTGCTCCATAGCCTCGCCGCGGCACTGCCACCGCTGCCAGTTGCGTGTGCCATGTGGCTAGGCCCTCTCGTAAACGCAAGAACCTAGTTCGTCAATTGACGGAGCTTTGCACACATACTAGGGTCGCGCTAAAAGCTGCTGAACCAGTTCAGCCCCAAAGCAGCGTTTGGAGCGTGCGGCCGTGAAAAAATTCCTTCTTTGCGTTTCTCTGCTGGACGTCTCGATCGCCGTTGCAGCCAATCTCGCCTCCAGTACAGTCGAACGCGACTTGGGGCACATCCGGGTCAACCTGTAGCGTTGCATTCACGTCGACTCTAGCCGGGGGCAACCTGATCGCCGTATGGACCACATGGACTACGAGCACGGGGCCGAACACAATTACAGCCTCTGTCACAGATACACTCAATAACGGCGTTGGATCCCCGACTGCGTATTTTCCAAGCGCAGTCGGGCCAACCATACAGTCCGCCTCGAACACGGCGGCCCAGATTTTCTACGCAGCGAGCATCACGGGTGGCTCCGACACCGTCAAGGTGGCTTTCGCCGGCACCGGATCTGTCTCTTCCTCGAGTTGTGTGATTGTCGAACTCACCGGACTGGATACGAACTATCCGCTGGACAGTACCTCCGCCGGCCGGCGACGCTGGCCAGAGCGGCTGACGACCCACCATGCGAGGGCTGGCGAAGACAAAATCGTCATCCTTGGCGTAGGGAGTTTCAGCCCGCCAACGCAATAGATCGGCGATCATTTCCTCATCCAGTGGCATCGTCTTTTCACTCTCCTCGGTCTTGACCGGACCCAGGTGCTGCTGCCAAATCGACTTCCGGATGTTCAGTGTCCGCTTCTGGAAATCGATGTCATGCCACTTGGGGGCCAGCAATTCGCCGCGACGCATGCCGGTTGGAACATCGAGTAACACAAGAGTGCGCTCTCGAAGTGCCAATTCGACAAAGAGGATCTGCATCTCTTCGGCTGTCAGCGGTACAGGAATACGCTCCCTTTTTGCGCACTGCCGCACGGCACGGATGGGGTTGGTCTTCATCCAACCGTAGCGGATGGCGTGACTGCATACTGCACTCATGATATTGCGGATCTTCGCCTTGGTTCCGCGGCTCCGTTGAATTGTGGCCAGCCACTCTTCCACATGAATTTGCCCGCAAACATCAGTTTTCAGGCAGAGGAGCAGAGCATTATTGCGCCGTGCAAATACAAGCACTTGCGGAGCTGCCACGATGGAGGTTTTTGGGCAAACCCCGTCGCCACGTCATGGTCCACCCGAAGTCTCTAGCAAAGCTTCGGACTAGCCGACCCCCCGGCTACTGATCTGGGGAAATTTCCCACAAGCCACAAGCTCGTTTCTGGATAACTTCCTGTTAGCCGACAATTCGGAAACGATTTTGGACAACGTCCGGTTTGCCCGCAACCCGCCGCTCCAAAGGGTAAACGCCGCCAGTCTCAACTTGTCGGCGAGCAGCTGGGATGGGTATATGATCAATGCCGTTTTTTGAACCAACGACAAGATTTCGCTTATGGAGATCTCATGAAGATTCGCCTCAGCGTGGCGCCGTTATTTGTCGTGTTACTAGTCTTCTCGATGACAGCCTGTAAGAAATCCCCTTCCACGACGGCAGGCGCCGAGCAAGCCGATTGGACAATGTACGGAAGGACCAACGATGAGCAACGCTTCAGCCCTTTGAACCAGGTCAACGAGCACAATATCGGTCAGCTAGGGTTGTTGTGGGATCGCGAGCTCGGCACCACGCGAGGCTTGGAAGCAACGCCACTAGTCTCGAAAGGCGTGATCTTCACGACCGGAGAGTGGAGCGTGGTGTACGCGCTTGACGCAAAAACGGGTGAGATCCTTTGGAAATTCGATCCCGAGGTTCCTCGTGCACGCGTTCGCACCATCTGCTGTGACGTTGTCAATCGCGGAGTAGCCCTCTACAACGATAAGGTCTATCTCGGAACACTCGACGGGCGCCTGATCGCCCTGAATACCAAGTCCGGTAAGCCCATTTGGGATGTCATTACCGTGGACCAATCCAAGCCTTATGCGATTACTGGCGCTCCGCGAATCGCCAAAGGAAGAGTACTGATCGGCAACGCCGGGTCAGAATTTGGCGTACGCGGTTATATCTCGGCCTACGATGCCGAAACCGGCAAGCTGCTGTGGCGAACCTTCACTGTTCCCGGGGACCCTGCCAAAGGTTTCGAGTCTAAGGCCATGGAGGCCGCTGCAAAGACATGGCACGGCCAGTGGTGGATTGCAGGAGGCGGAGGTACGCCGTGGGACTCCATCGTGTACGACCCTGACCTCGATTTGGTGTACACCGGCACCGGAAACGGAATCGCCTGGTTCCGCGATCTCCGCAGTCCGGGCGGTGGCGACAACTTGTATCTCGCTTCCATCTTGGCGCTGCGCGCGAGCGACGGCGAGATGGTTTGGCACTATCAGGTTACGCCCGGAGACAATTGGGACTACGACGCTACGCAGCCTTTGATGCTCGCGGACTTGCCGATCGGCGGCGGTACGCGCAAGGTCATCATGCAAGCTTCGAAGAACGGATTCTTCTATATCCTCGATCGTCAGACGGGACAGTTCATCTCCGCAAAAGCATTCGTGAAGGGCGTCACTTGGGCATCGGGCATCGACCCTGAAACTGGGCGGCCACAGGAATCGCCGAGCGCGCACGACGGTTGGGACGCGGTACTTGTATCTCCATCGCCCGGTGGTGGACACAACTGGTATCCCATGGCGTTTAATCCCGCGACTGGCCTCGTCTACATCCCGGCAAGAGAAAACTCGGTCTTCATCAGTGCTCCGGACAAGAATTGGAAGTCGAACCCCACTCTTTGGAATCGGGGTGAAGATGCAAGCTACGATGGACCTGTCAGGCAAAAAGTATTGGCGGCTCCGCCTATGACCGGCCACCTAATCGCCTGGAATCCAGTCGAACAGCATGAAGCGTGGCGTGCCGATCTTCCGCTGGTCGAAAGTGGCGGCGTACTGGCAACCGGGGGCAACCTCGTTTTTCAAGGCAGATCAGACGGAATCTTCTGCGCCTATCGCGCCACCGATGGCAAGAAGCTTTGGGAGTTCGACGCGGGGACAGGCATCATGGCTCCCCCCGTCACCTACCTTCGCGACGGAGTTCAGTACGTAACCCTGATGGTCGGTTGGGGAGGCGCTGCGGGACTGGCCAATCTGCCCGGCAGCGGCCCGGTGAAGCGGGGTTTGGGCCGTGTACTAACTTTTTCCCTCGGCGCCAATGCAAAGCTGGAAGTTCCGCCGTTCGGACATCCCGGGCCTCCGTCGCCCGCCATCCACATGAACGCCAGCGCGGCCTCGATTCGCGAAGGCAGTATTTTATTCCGCCGCTACTGCTTCTACTGCCATGGAGTGGGCGCTGTCTCAGGCTCTGGCGTTCCTGACCTGCGCTATGCCAGCGCGGAAACACATCACCAATTCCAGTCCATCGTGCTGGGCGGCGATCTCGAATACGGCGGCATGCCTTCGTTCAAAGACGCGCTGAAACCGGACCAGGCGAAGTCAATTCAAGCATATGTTTTGTCCCAGGCAGCGGCTGCGTCCAAGCCCAGAAAATCAAAAGCTCCTTGACAACGTTTTTAGACCCCTATCCGTGTACAAAAATGAATACGGTTTAGTGCCTTGCATCCAGCCTTGTAGATGTGTGTTTAATGCATTCAGTGAAGAGAGCAAACGCATCACGAGAACTGAGCAGCCAGCAATCTCCCGGCTACTTCTTTAATCCGTCGGTGAAATTTGTCACCAACGTCACCGATTGCGTGCCCTTCTGCGAGAGCCGCGGGAGGAGGATTCGCTTGCCGTCTGGGGAAATATCAAACAACGGAGGGGTGGCCACATTGAGGTTGCCAACCAGCGTTTGCGGGCTTCCGAACTGCAACTGGTCGCCCTGCTCCTTCACCGGGACAGCAACAATGGAGTAGGCTCCGTTCAGAACTTCCACGCAATAAAGTGCCTTGCCGTCCCTGGCCCAGTGTGGGAATCCGCTCTCATTCGGTAAAACTTGCCACTTGCCTTTCGGATCACCGAAGGGCACGACATAAACTTGGTACTGCCCGGACTGGTTGGAACCGTATGCCACGTACCGCCCGTCCGGTGAAAACGCCGCGGATTCGCCGTCTTCGACAATCCTCAATCGCTTTGTGGGATCGGCCAGCGGGACGGCCCAAACACTAACTTTGTGATCTGCACGCTCGGACAGCAGGAGTGTCTTGCCGTCGCGAGATATGTCAGTGGGAAAATCGTCGTGATTGCCCGTAAATACGCTTTCCTCCGCGCCGCTGCCATCGGCAAGTTTGCGGAAGATACTGTAGTGGCTATTGCGCAGGCTGGAGTAGTAGATCCACTGCCCATCAGGGGACCAGATGGGCGACTCGTTGGTGACCGGCCCAAAGGTCAGGCGGGTCCGAACGCCACGCGTCAAATCCAGTACAAAAATATCAGGAGTACTTGACTCGCCCCCCATCTCCATCGCTGCCCGGTCGCCCTGCGGGGAGATTCGTGCAGACACCCACATGACGTTGTCGGCCACCACTCCAAGATCTTTTCCGCTGCGATCCAGCCATACCAACTGCATGTCGGCGAGGGTGCCTCCGCTGAAAACGAGCAGACCGTCTTCGGAGGCCGAAACGTCCAAATGCCACATCGAGGGGTCGTTAAGCACTCCGCTGGCCAGAGGCTGCGCGTCGCCTTTCAACTCGCCTGTGGCCGGATCAAAGCTCTGTGCCATCAGCTTGTCGCCGCGAGCAAACAAGAGATAGCCTGCTGCGTATACTGCGCTCGATTGCGTATGCAGCAGCAGCCGGTTCTCCCGCCCATCGAGCGATGCATAATAGATCGCGTCGTTCGCGGCCTTGGACGCGTCATGATTGAGAGCCAGATACAAGATGTGTTTGCCATCTGGCAGAAAAGTGGGCCAGCGGTGCGATGTATGTTGCGCGGGATCGAGCTTGGTGATCGGCTGCGGCACGCCACCGTTGGCGCTAACTTTCATCAAAGGGGCGCTGGGCGCCGGGGAAAACACGATCACACCTCCTGGACTCCACGTCCCTCCCTTCCCCTGCTCTAGCTCGGCCACGTCGCTGGGAACTCCGCCGTTCAAATCCACTCGTTTCAACTTCCCTCCGACAAAAAAGGCGAGTGAGCGGCTATCGGGCGACCAGAAAGGGAAATAGGCTCCGGTCGTGCCTTCGAGTGGATGCGCTTCCAGGGAATTGACGGGCCGGACCCAAATCTCGGAATTGCCCTCCCTTCCGACGATAGTGAAAGCCATGAGCTTCCCGTCCGGAGACAGCACAGGCGCTCCGGAAGCATCGCCGGTCAGATCGAAAAGCGTATTGGGCGGTGGGTTGATCGAGGCTCGAGTGCTTACAGCCGGTTTCGCTGGATGAGAAACAAGCAAAGCACCCAGAGAACCCAGTAACAGCGCTGCGACAAGCGCCGCGACCCAAGCGCTGCGCTCGCCAGTGGTGGATCGCCGTTTGGCGGGTGGGGCCGCCACCTTCTCCTCGGAAATTGCCTGCAAGCTCAGCTTCAAATCATGCGCCGTCTGAATGCGCTCGTCGGGATCTTTCTCCAAACAAAGATGAATCAGGCGATCAAGCGAGCTCGTGATTTCCGGGCGAACGGTCGAGGCCGCAGGCGGATCCACGGCGAGAATCTGGCCCACGATGCTGGCCTGCGTTTTGCCTTCAAACGCACGCTTGCCGGTGGCCATCTCGAACAGCATCGCTCCAAAGGCAAAGATGTCAGAGCGAGCATCGGCGTCGAGGCCCTGAATCTGCTCGGGCGACATATACTGGACCGTGCCGATTACCGTGCCGGCCGCGGAGAGCGGTATCCCCGGTGTCGCCGCGGGACTGGTCTGAGTCAACGCACCCGCCAGCACGGAAGCTGAACCACTCCCTCGGACGCCACTGGCCGCAGTCGCCGCCGCCGGCTTCGCCAGCCCAAAATCGAGCAGCTTGGCGCCGAGCTTGGTCAGCATCACGTTGCCCGGCTTCAGGTCGCGATGCACGACTCCGGCACGGTGCGCCTTTGCCAGACCGTCGGCAATTTGGATACCAATCTTGAGCAATTCCGCTTGCGGTAGGGGACCTCTGTTCAATCGATCGGCCAGGGACTCGCCTTCAAGGAATTCCATCACCAGAAAATCGATGTTGTCGTCGTGGCCGACGTCGTGCAGAACGCAGATGTGGGGATGCTGCAGTTGGGAGACGATCCGTGCCTCACGCTCAAAGCGGGCGCGCAACTCGCTGCTCGCCACCAGCGAGTTCAGGACTTTGATAGCGACGGTGCGGTCTAGCCGTGTGTCCCGCGCTCGATACACTTCCCCCATGCCACCCGAGCCAAGTGGCGAGAGGATTTCGTACGGGCCGAGTTTGGCACCAGTGGACAGCGCCATAAACGTGTGCGCGTCATTATAGTGGAAGCCATCAGAGGCGTTTCACACCACTTTGATGACCCGTGAGTGGTTGGTCAGCCGTCCGGAAGCTGTCCGCAAATGGCCCTGTGGGAGATTGCTCCCTTCAGGTCCGCGTCATGTCAACTTGACGGATAACCCCAAAGCGCTGAATTGATGAATAAACGCCGACCAGATAGATCCTGACGGACATGGCACCTTTCATGCGACCAGATACCGCTGCGAGAAAACACACGGTGCCATGCCGACTTGTTGCAGTTATAGGCCCTTTTAAACGTGATGGGGGTGATCCTGGTTACGATGTCGTTCTTGAGCAGGACGTCGGGGTCTCACGCCTGCTCCGCTATTTCGGTAGCGGAAAACCCTTCATGCAGACCACCGTGCGATCTGCCTCCTCAGGTTTGGGGTGGGTGAATCCAAGGTTAGCTGTGCACAAAATATCGCCCTTCAAAACCAGGCTCGTGTTGTTGTCCAGCGGCGCGTTCAGCTTGTTGGCGATCAATATGCGTTGCGAACCGTCGGGCTTTAAAACCCAGATTTCGTTTCGAAGAATCTCGGAGACATAGATGTTGCCCTTTGCGTCGAGTTCGACTCCATCGAACGGCGAGTAGCCCGGCAAACCGACCGACTTGGGTTCACCCGCTGATCCGTCTTCCTTGATCGGGATCCTGAGCACCATAGGGTTGCCATCGGTGACGGCATAGATGTTCTTTTCCTGTTTGTCGAGAACGAGATCGTTGACGCCGATGGGATATCCCATATAAGACGTGGTCGAAGCGTTGAGCAGAGCGTGAGCCGACCACAGACTTACGTTCTTGCCATCTGGCGAGATCTTCCAGATGCCCGAGTAGGTGAGGTCCGTCAGGTAGACGTTGCCCTGCGAATCGATGGCCACATCATCCGGATAGCAAAACGGCCAACCCTCTGCTCTGGTGGCCAGGGCTGTTACCGTCCGCGTCTTGGCGTCAATCCTGTAGACCCCAGACCGAGTTACCGTTGCGTCTCGACATGAAGGGTGAAAGGGATCCGCCAGGTCCCTCGCGTCATATTTCGAATGGGCTTTGTAGGCGACATAGATATTGTCTGCCTTATCGAAATCAAGCCCGATCAGATCTCCTTTCCCGCTCTCTTCCTGCGACGGCACCCAGGCGACGTGATCGTAGCTGCCGTCATCCTTCAGCATGATCACCTCGCCCGTATGAAGGAGGGTTGCGTAGAGGTTGCTCTTCGAATCGACTGCCATGCCCTCGGGCGTATCGGGGAGCTTGGCCAGAACCCATGCCTTGAATTGGGCCGAGGCAGGCTGCGCAGCAGCGGCCAAGAACCACACCCAGCCAATTAAAGAGCACATGAAAAGTTTCTGTTTCTGCGGTGCTGGTCTGAACATGTCGCCTTTATCCTTGTCCTCAATCGCCGAGTCGAGGCTAATCGGCGGCGAATGGCCGATCCAGATCGATCATTCCTTTACTGGGTCGTTGCCATCTGCGGCTGAAGCCATCGCCAGGAGCCGCGTCGATTCTATACGATGGCCAAGGTCGGTATTTTCGGCTTTAAAAAAACACCCATGCCGCCGCCGAGTTGCTCGATGACGCGATAGTCCGAAATGACGCGGCCAATCACGTCGCAAGATGCTAAGTGGCGAAAAGGAGGCAGTCAATGAACACACTCCGGATTGGTAGTGAGAAATGACTTTCATGAGTGATTTGCAACCAACTCCCGGATGACGGGCTACACGTAAACTGAGTCATAAGCTCACCATCATCTCGCGGTCAAGGAGGACCGCGAATGATGCCGCGCAAGCGTCCCTCCCAACGGAAACACTTGAAGCCCAAAACGGTTCTTCGTTTACCTGATTTGGATCAAGCAAAATCTGCCGTTCTCAATAGCTTGAGCTCTGCCGATGCTCAACGAGGATATCGTCACGCCATTGATGAATTCGTTGAATGGTATTGCTCGGAGCCGAGGCTCTCATTCAGCAGGACTGTCGTCCTCCGGTACCGAATGCACCTCGAGTC
>Ga0335078_10000930_pt1 | contig 44554 bp, 46 predicted proteins | sample Lox_Sample_32_FD_206711 | JGI IMG/M metagenome (GOLD analysis project Ga0335078, IMG submission 206711) | Soil microbial communities from Loxahatchee National Wildlife Refuge, Florida, United States - Lox_Sample_3.2 | ecosystem: Environmental > Terrestrial > Soil > Wetlands | place: USA...
AACAAGTTTTCATGGCCCGCACCGTCAAGGTCGGCAGCCAGGCCTACGCGATTCGCAACGAGCACGGCATCCCAGTTACTCCGCAGGCGCGTCTACGCGCTGCCGCCCAACCGGAGAGCTCTGTGAAGAAAGGATTCCTACGATGAACCGCCAGACTCTCTGGGTCGTCCTCATGCTCGCAACGATTGTGACCGTTGCCGGACTCAACGGGTGCGATGGCTGCGCCGGAAATCCAAGGCGTCATGAAATCTCGGTCACCATCTCAACGGCTCCCCCCGCTACACTGGCGCCCAACGGCACAGCGATGATCGCTGCCACGGTCGCCAACGACCGGGCCAACGCGGGCGTCGACTGGAGTTGCACTCCCGGCAATAGCCTGGCCACCTGCGGTTCTTTCAGTTCCACGCAGACGGCGAGTGGCGCAATCACAACCTACACGGCTCCTCCCACGGCCGTAGGCGCGGTGATGATCACCGCCACCTCCGTCACGGATGCGAGTGCCTCTGCCAGCGCTGGGGTGACGATCGCGTCCGGCATCGGGGTCACTATCTCAACACCGCCTCCCAGCGCGATGGAAACAAGCCAACGGGCGACTATTGCGGCCACTGTTACCGGCGACTCTCTCAACCAGGGTGTGACTTGGAGCTGCACTCCAGGCAACAGCGCAGCTACGTGCGGAGCCTTTAGTGCGTCGCCTACGCTCAGCGGCGTCGCCCTGACCTACACCGCGCCGACGAGCGTCCCGGGCGGTTCGGTAGTCATTACTGCGACTTCGGTCAGTGACACCACGAAGAGCGCCAGCTTCACGATCACGACTGTGCTGGCGCCGAATCCGGAAACGTTCACCTTCTATCTAAGCGGCCTCGAAAACATCAACATCTCGACGGCCTTGCCTAACTTCTACGCCCTCGCAGGAGCCGTGACAATCGACCTAACGACCGGTTCGGTCACCGGTGGCGAGCAAGACTACAACGACGCCTTCGGCCTTACTTCCCCGCAGCCTTCCGGAGACACGATCACCGGCGGCACCTTGACAATCAACTCCAACGGTCAGGGTACTCTGTCCCTCGTCACGAACAATGGAAACATAGGCGTGGGCGGAACGGAGACACTCGGTGTGCAGTTTGTGAACAACAAGCATGCCATGATCACTCAGTTCGACGCGTCCGCAACTTCCAGCGGCAGCATGGATTTTCAAACCATACCCGATTCTGTGGGCGGAAATTTCGCGTTTGAATTTTCCGGGGTGGATCCCAGCTATGAATCGTTTGCCGCTGCTGGTGTGTTCAATCTCTCCGGGACGGTCCTCTCTAGTGGCATCCTCGACGTCAACGACGACGGCGACGTAAGCACTGGAAACGCATACGCGGCAGTCGTTTCCGCGCCGGACGCCTTTGGCCGCGGAACGATCACCCCAAACATCGGACCCGTCACGATCAACTATTACATCACCGGCCCTGAAGTGATTCGACTGATCGACGTGGATACGTCGGATTCCGCGGTCGGCTCGGCATTCGGTCAAGGCACCGGCACCTTCACGAACGCATCTCTCGGCTCGTCCGTCTTCGGAATCGGGAGCAATTCGTTCGGAATTGGCGCGATGTTCGACGGGAACTTCTACAACGCCGTGGGACAGTTCTCCACGAGCAACACGGGTTCGTCCCCGGCTGACTTCTCCGGCATTGGGGACGACAACGAAGTATTCGGGAGCCTGGAGAACGCAGCCTCGATCGGTGGCGAGTACAACATCGGAGCCAACGGATATGGCGAGATGGTGTTCTTCACCAGTTGTCTGCAGGATGTCTGCGGTCTCGGCGTTTACATGGTAGACCCAGCGCTCAACATCAACGATCCGAACAATACCTCAACGAATCTCGGAGGGGCGCTTCTTCTAGACTACGACGATACGCTGATCGGCTCCGGCTTTGCGGTGCCGCAGACAGACACGGCCACGGCCAGCTTCAGCGGCAACTACGCCTTTGGGGCGCAGAACATCACGTTCCCCAACGAGATTACCGACCTGCCAGGCTGGGAGTTCGACTTCGTCGGGCAAGGCAACTTCACGCCAAGCGTGTCGAATGCACCCGGCCTCCTAACGGATCCGTTCAACATCTTCGAAACGGACGACGCCCAGATATCGGCCACGTTCTCTATGACGCCAACGGCGGACCCAGAGAACGCGGGCCGCTATCAACCCGAGCCTCTCGCAATTTCACCCGCACCGGCTTTTATGCCGACGGATTTTGGAATTCCGACGGTGCTGTACCAAGCCAGTGGCGGATTGCTCGTTTGGGCTGGCGAAAACTACGAAACCAACCCGGATGACGATTTCCTTACCTCGGGCGGCATGGTCGAGCAGCAGACATTGCCGATCACGACTCCGGCAATTCCGCCGGTTGCGGGCGTGAAGGTGACGACGCCGAAAAAGTAACTTCAACAAAACTCAACGAGAGCACGGCTTGTTTTGTTCGGCCGTGCTCTTTTTTTTCACTCAAATCGCAAGCACAATTGCGGCGCGAGACTGCTTGTTTGCCCCTTCCTTTGGTGATATAAAAATTCTTCTGGCTTTCATCTGTGGCTGAGCACCACATACTCAACTTCAGGCCTTGATAGGAGACGGCAAGAATGGCTTACGTGATCGCCGAGCCTTGCATTGGAACGAAAGACACCGCGTGTGTCGATGTTTGCCCCGTGGATTGCATTCACCCGCGCAAGGATGAAGGCGATTTTGAGGCCGCAAAGCAGCTCTTCATCAATCCCGATGAGTGCATCGACTGCGGCGCCTGCGTTCCGGTCTGTCCGGTGACGGCCATTTTCGCCATGGAAGATCTGCCGGAAAAGTGGACCGAATATGCAAAGACCAATGCCGAGCATTTCAAGAAGGTCTAGGCGATCGCCCTAAATTCCCTTCTCTGACCACTGAATCCGCGGCAAATCCACCCTGCGATCCTGGTTTTTGTCTTCGTAACCGCTCAAATCTCCCAGTAATCGATCAACGTCAATGCCGCAATGGCTGCCCGGGAATCCGTGGACCTTCGCGATCCCTGCCGCCAACAGCGAACTCGCTCCACTCAGATTTCCTCGCGTGTAATGATGAAAAGCCGCTGCGATCTGGATCAGCCCCTGCAGAAACGGCTTCTCTTCCGCCGGCGCCTGGAGCCAAATCTCCTCCCAGACCTCGTGCGCCTGGAAGAACTCACCCGCATTAAAATGGTCGATCCCGCGCTCGAATTGTCCGGTCTCGTTCATCACAAAATCACAAACTACATGTAGAATTTTTGCCGTACTTCTAGTCGCCTTGCGACATCTGAGTAGTCATGCTGGCAACAGCAAGCACCGGACGCGCCTTGGAAATCCAACTCGAATTGCCCAATGTCAGGCTCGGCATCGTCGAAGCCGATGGTGTTCGCGTGGCTTCCTCGGATGGCGCTCTTGCGCAGCTCCTGGACGCGGTCTGCGCCCGCAAGCGCGCCGAATTCGCAGTCGAGTCCCTCGCCGAAGCCGAAACCACGCGGGCCGTACGCGCCATGTTTCGCGCCTGGGGCATCGACCCTTCGAAATACCGCCCCTCGTCCGAAGCCCTGCTTCGCCGTGTCGTGCAAGGCAAAGGTTTGTATTGCGTCCTTAACATCGTCGACATCGGCAACGTCGGTTCCATCGAGACCGGCTGGCCCTACGGATGTTATGACCGCTCAGGCCTGAAGCCTCCGATCGTGCTCCGGCATGGCCTCCCGGGCGAGACATACGAGGGCATCGGCAAGCGTAGATGGCATCTTGAAGGGCAGCCCGTGCTGGCTGATACCACAGGCCCCTTCGGCAGCCCCATCCGCGATTCCACGCGAAGCATGATCACAGAATCGGCGAAGGACGTTCTTGCCATCATCTACGCCCCTTCTGATGTGTCGGAGGGCGCCTTAGAAGCCGCACTGGCGCGGCTTGCCGGGCGTCTCTCGCAATTCGCGGGCGCGTCCGCAGCGCGCCTATCGATTTGTTGATGGCATACATAGAAATCCGCGGATGCGGACTTTCGCGGAATCAGGTTATCCTGTTTTGCGGGCCGAGGGTTAACGGTGCCAAAATTTGAGCTCGTCCTCCTAATTCACGCTCACCAGCCCGTCGGAAATTTCGATAACGTTCTGGAGAGCGCCTATCAGAAATCCTATTCGCCCTTCATCGACCTCTTAGCCCGACATCCCTCGGTTCGTGTCGGCCTGCACTACACCGGCCCTCTGCTCGAATGGATCGAAAAGAAGCACCCCGAGTATTTTGAGCGCCTGCGCGAACTCGTCGCCAAGAATCAAATCGAAATGGTCGGCGGCGGATTTTACGAACCTATCCTCGTCACGTTGCCTCCGGAAGATCGTCACGAGCAGCTCACTCGTCTGGCTGATTATGTTGAAAAACATTTCGGCGTGCGTCCCCGAGGTGCCTGGGTCGCGGAACGCGTTTGGGAACCGCAGATTCCCTCCTGTCTCGCGCCCGCAGGCGTTGAATACACCATTGTCGACGACAATCATTTCCTTGGCGCTGGCTTTACTCTCGATCAGCTCTATGGCTACTGCCTCGCCGAGGACCTTGGCCACACGGTGAAAGTCCTGCCGGGTCTGAAAGAGCTTCGTTACCTGCTTCCCTTTCGCACGGTCGAAGACTCACGCAACTTTCTGCGCGATGCGGCAGCCAAGCACCCGGGCGGTTTTGCGGCGATGGGAGACGATCTCGAAAAATTCGGTGTTTGGCCCGGCACCTACGATCATTGCTATCGCGATGGCTGGCTCGATCAATTCTTTCACATGCTCGAGCAGTGCGGCGACTGGCTCGCCGTTTCGCCTCCAGGCGAAGCGGTCTCGACGCGCTCCCCGCTCGGCCGGGCCGATCTACCCACCGCCTCGTACACGGAAATGATGGAGTGGTCGCTTCCGACGGGGTCTCGCAATCACTACCACGCGCTGGTGAAGGAATTCGAATCGCGGCCCAATGATCTGCCATTCCTGCGCGGCGGCACGTGGCGCAATTTCTTTAGCAAATACTCCGAATCGAATCTGATGCACAAAAAAATGCTGCACGTCTCGGATAAGGTGCAGCGCCTGGGTGAAAGCCGCCGCCGCGATAAAGGCTTTCAGGACGCGCTCGAGGAAGCCACCACTCAGCTCCTGTGCGGCCAATGCAACGATCCCTACTGGCATGGAATCTTCGGTGGACTCTATTCTCCGCACTTGCGGACCGCCGTTTGGACCGCGCTCGAACGCGCGGAAACGATTGCCGACGGCCTCGCTCACCGCAAAAGGCAGTACGCCGAGGAAACCAAGCTCGATTTCAATGCCGATGGCCGCGACGAAATCTACTTCACTTCAGATCGCTATGCAGCGCTGCTCGCCCCTGACGACGGCGGCACTTTAGCCTCTCTCGATTTTCGGCCGCCCAACGTCACGCTCATCAATTCACTCATGCGCCGGGTCGAGAGCTATCACGAAAAAGTTCGGCACCTTTCTTCGAAACAGAGCGCGGGCTTCGGCTCCATCCACGATCAGGTACGGGCAAAAGAAGACGGCCTCGATCGCTGGCTCATGTACGATCGCTGGCAGCGCAATTCTTTTCGCGTGCTCCTGTTTGGACAGGCGAAAAATCAAGCGGATTACGCTTCCATTCATCTCGAAGAAGACTGCGCGCTTGCCGGCGGCAAGTACAGCGTGCTCGATTCATCGCCAACCCACGCCACCCTTGCCTCGCAAGATAATCAGGATTGGTCAGTCGAAAAGAAGTTCTCGTTTGGCCCAAGCGACGACGGCTTCGACATCACGTGCGATCTCAAATTACGCCGCAGGGCACCCGGCAGCGCATCGGTCCACGTGGGATTGGAAATGGTGGTGAATCTCTTGGCACCGTCCGCGCCCGACCGCTACTTTCAATCCGACGGGAAGCGATTCCCCCTGCGCTGGTCCGCGGCTGTACCCGGCGGCGAACTTCGCGTTGCCGATGAATGGCAGAAAGTCGCGGCGACGCTAGACGCTCCCACCGCTCGCTGCTTCTGGATCGCGCCAATCGAAACCGTTTCCGAATCCGAAGACGGCTTCGAACGCGTGTATCAGGGTTCTCAGATTCTCGCCGTTTGGCCGGTCGAACTCTCTCCCGACGCAGAGTGGAACGGGCAGCTCGTCTTCCGGGCCTCCACACTCGGCTAGGTCCCTGCTACACTCTCACAAGAACTTACGAACAACGGGAGGCACGGCATGGGTGTTGCGAAGGAATTGCTGGACATTCTGGTGTGCCCGCTCTGCAAAACGCCCGTGAAAACCACTTCCGACGGCCAAGGCTTGAAGTGCCCGACCTGCCGCCGCGTTTACCCCATCCGAGAAGACATTCCGATCATGCTGATCGACGAGGCACGCATCGAGTTGGAATAATCTGCCGAACCCGAATCAGTCTTCCAGCGGAAATCCGATCGACTGATCGTTGTATTCCACGCGCAGCTTGAATTCCTTCGTCTTGGCCTGTTTCACGAAATCGTCTTTTTCAGGGAATGGCTGGTAAGGGCTCACCTGCACGATGACGTCCACGCAAGCGCAGCCCTTCGGATGGTCCGTGTCTTTCACGTTGAAGCTTTTGACGGGACCGTAGTATCCATTCGGGCCCCAATCTTCGAGAAAACGGTCGTACGTGTAGGAGGGAACGGGCTTCCAGATCTGATACGCGCGCTGCAGGTCACCGTGATCCACCGCGGAAAGAAAATGAAAGACCGTCACTTTTTCCGTGTGGAACCGCAGCAGCCACCACAATCCGGTACCGCCTAGCGCGATGAACACCGCGGCCATAATCAAGCGGCGCTTTAGTTTTGAGGGAGGATGCTGCCCAGTCTCATCGAATAACACCGCTTGGCCTCAGAGTTGGCGTTTGAAGAGCGAGACGCTACCCGCAACCATGATAGCTGAGAAGCCCATTAAAATCAGGATGTCCATGTAGATTCCGGCGAAGCCCGTGTCCTTAAGCGTGAGATTGCGCAACGCATGTACCGTGTACGTGAAGGGATCGACCACCGAAATCCAGCGCAGCCACGACGGAAAGGCCTCGGTCGGATACACTGCGCCCGACGGGAAAAACAACAGCATGTTCAGCACGCCGAAAATCGCCCGCGGCACGAGCGGATCATCCACGCGTACCATCACCAGGAACATCAAGCTGATCATCGCCAGCGAGGCGATCGCAATCACCACCGAAAGCTCGACCAGCCGCGCAGGATCCCAGATGCGCGGAATACCGGCGATTAGGCCGCCGATGATAGCCAGGGACATCCCCGCCATGAATGCTTTGATCGTCCCCGCACCGATGAGCCCGCCAATCAGCTCCGTTTTTGTAATCGGCGTTAGCAAATAGCCTTCGTGCAGGCCGCGCATTTTGTCGTCGATATAGGTGATCCCGCCGCCAATCATCGCTGTGATGAAGATGCCCATCGCGGTCGAGCCAGCGAGCAAATACTTGATGTATTCAATGTACGGATATATTTCTACGATATTAAGCTGCACTTGCCCTTCGAGCCGTGGTTGTACATCGGCGGTATTCAACTCGTCCGTCATTTGCTGCACGCGCTCGAGAATCGAGCTCGAGATGAACTGGTCGCTGTTGTCCTCGGTGAAAACCACGCGCGGCCGATCCTTCTGGTAATAACGCCGCGAAAAATCGTGCGGAATATCGACCACTCCGCGCACGAACCCCGTCCGCAAATCGTCCACTGCCTGCGGCAACGAATCGTAGTGAATCACGCGAAATGTCTGTGCCCCTGCGGCGATGCCGTCGAACATCTCATCGATGCGCCGCGACTCCACCGAATGATCCTCATCGACCACCGCCAGCGTCGCGCCTTTGATCTTGCCGCCAAACGCGTACCCCAGCACGACGAGTTGCACGAGCGGAAAAATCAGCGAACTCAGCATGAGCGCCGGGCTGCGGAAGAACTTCCGCATGTCGCGTTCGATCAGCGCCGCAATTCGATGCAGATTCATACGCGTAACCCCGAGCCCGTTAGGGCGACGTACAGTTGTCCATAGCCGTAAGCCGTGGGAACCCGAGCGACTGTAAATGCCTCAAGCCCCTTCCGAGGCGACACGCCCTACCTCGAAAACGGGCTCGGCGCGTGCGTGGCCTTTTGCAGCGAATCGCGCAGCGCCGTACCCGTGTAGTGCAGAAATACGTCGTCGAGCGTCGTCCCCTGCACCGAAACCCGCGTCACCTTCACCTTTTTCGCGCGCGCCAGATCCATCAGCGCCGCCACGGTAGCCGGACCGTCGTGCGACGTGATATGCGCAATGTCGTCATGTTGAGTGACACCGGTGGCGTTTGAAAGTGCCCGCAATTGATCAAGCCAGTCTTCGGGCGAGCTATCGAACTCCGCTTCGACGATTTCGGTGCCGGGCACGCTGTCCTTGAGCCTCGTCGGCGTGTCGAGCGCCGCGAGTTTCCCGTGATCCACGATGGCGATGCGATCGCAGAGCTGGTCGGCCTCTTCCATGTAATGCGTCGTCAGCAGGATGGTCAGATCGGACCGATCGCGCAGCAGGCGAATCATGTCCCACACGTGGGAGCGCGACACAGGATCGAGACCTGTCGTCGGCTCGTCGAGAAACATGATCTTCGGCGAATGGACAAGCCCACGCGCAATCTCAAGCCGCCGGCGCATGCCCCCTGAGAACGTCTTCACAAGCGCGTCGCCAAATTTCACGAGCTCCACTTGCTCGAGTAAACGGTCGATCAGCGCATCGCGCTCGCTGGCGGGCACGCCGTAGAGCTTGGCATGAATGGTCATGTTTTCTCTGGCCGTTAGCTCCGGATCGGAGGTAAACGCCTGCGGAATCACGCCGAGCGTCCTGCGCACCGCGTTCGCGTCCTTGACGATGTCGTGTCCGCCCACACGCGCGACTCCCGAGGTCGGCGGAGTCAACGTCGTGAGGATGCGAATCAGCGTCGTCTTTCCCGCGCCATTCGGCCCGAGCAGTCCAAAGATCTCGCGCTGCGTGACGTTGAAGCTCACGTCATTCACCGCCGTGAGATCGCCGAATTTCTTAACGATGTGATCGACTTCAATCGCATTCATAGTCCGAACACCGCGATCGCCCGCAACCTATAATTTCGCGAACCAGCTCTTGCTTTCTCGCGGCGGCAGCAGCACCGTCGCCGTCATGCCTGTAAACAACCGCCGGTCTTGATTCGGTACCGCGACCTTGATCTCAAATGTTTTGATGTCGCGCTTCGTGCGGCTCACATCGCGTTGCGTCGCAAAATCATTCTCCACACCCTTGAAAAACACCTGCCCCTGCAAGACATCGCCCGATGGAAGTTTCACGCGCAGCGTCTGGCCGAATTTCACCAAATCGATGTAGCTTTCCTCCACGTCCGCCTGCGCCCACAGGTGATCTACATCCACCACCACCACAATCGGCGATCCCTGTGACACCACTTCGCCCTGCTTCGCAACGCGCACCGAGACGATCCCATCGATCGGCGAATAAATCTTCGTGTAGCCGAGCTGCGTCTCCGTCTCCGCGGCCGCCGCCCGCGCCTGCTCCAACTGCGCGATTGTGGTCGCGACTTCGCTGCCGCGAACATCCACCTGCTTGCGGTTCGCCTTGGCCACAGCCAACGCCGCCTCCTGCGCGGCCACGGAGTCCTCGAGCGATTTCACGTTCGCCTGCGACGCCCGAAGCGTGGCGTCCGCATGATCGCGATCCTGCGCCGACTCGACGCCGCTATCGAAAAGCTTCTGCATGCGATCGAAGTCCGTCTGATCGCGCCACAAATTCGCGCGCGCCTGATCGAGCTGAGCGCGCGTCGATGTGAGCGTCGCTTGCGCCTGCTTCAGCGACGCGACGGTGGAATCGTCCGTCATCGAATAATTGTGATTCGCCTCGGCAACTTGCGCCTGCAAACTCGCGACGTTTGCCTTCGCCGCGGCCAAGCTCGCCTCGAGCTCTTTCGGATCGAGTTCCGCGATCAAGTCGCCCTTCTTCACCTCCGTGCCTTCGTCGACTTTCAACGTGATCATCCGGCCCGTAATCTGCGGGCTCACGATCACTTCATTCCCGTCGATGATTCCGGTCAGGGGAATTTCGCGGTTCTGCGGCGTCGTGAAAGTGTAGAAAACGAGGGCGATCAGAAACACCAAGCCAATAATCATGAACGAGCGCATGCTGCCTTTCATCGAGTTTTGGCTCCATTGCGAGAGATCGCGTGCCGCAAAAAGTCCAACAGGGCCCGCTTTCGTGCCGCCACCGCCTCCGGCGCGAGCAAGTCATGCCCGACGACGCGGCTCAAAATCGGCGCCGCCGCAAAATACGACGTCGTTACCTGCATGCTCATCAGCGCCGCCTGATCGGCGTCGACGCCACGAAATTCACCGCTCCCAATTCCTTCTTTCACCATGCGCGCGAACTCTTGGTGCAGCGGCCGGAAAAATTCCTTCACCATCCAGTCGAAGCCGCGCCCTGCTTCGATCGCCTGGCGCTGCACGAGGCGCGGGTAATTCGGGTGTGTGGCGAGAAAATCGAAATAGCCGCTGACGCCTGCGAAAAATCGCTCCCCCGGCGAAAGATTGGTTTTGGGCGCGGCGAAAACGGCGGCGCGCAACTGACGCAGAAGATTTTCGTGAACGGCGCGATGGAGGCGGCGTTTATTGCCGAAATAGTAGTAGAGCATCGCCTTGTTCGCGTGCGCCGCCACGGCAATCTCTTCGGTGCGCGCCCCGGCAAGACCTTGCGCTGCAAAATGCTGCTCCGCAGCGGCTAAAATCCGCCTGGCCGTCGCCGGGTCCTCCACTTTTCTACGTCCGCGTCCCATTTTTGTTTCAGACTCCCAGCCGGTTCATGTACTCGTCGGGATAGCGCGCGCCCACAGCCGCGCCTTTCGGGCATGCATCGTCGATTCGCTTGAGATCGCTCGCCGTCAGCTTGATGTCGAGCGCCCCGAGATTCTGATCGAGATACGTCCGCCGCTTCGTCCCCGGAATGGGAACGATGTCTTCGCCCTGCGCGAGGACCCACCCGAGCGCAAGCTGCGCCGGCGTGCAATGCCTCTCCGCCGCGATCTGTTCCACGCGCGAAACGATGTCCAAATTCTTCTGGAAATTCTCGCCTTGGAAACGCGGCGAAATTCGCCGAAAGTCCTTTGCGCCGAATTCGTTGCTCTTCACCTTGCCTGTCAAGAATCCACGACCCAGCGGGCTGTACGGCACGAGTCCGATACCAAGCTCGCGGCACGTATCGAGAATTTCGCCCTCGGGATCGCGCGTCCAAAGCGAATATTCACTTTGCAGCGCCGTGATCGGATACGTCGCGTGCGCGCGGCGAATCGTCTTCGCGCCTGCTTCCGAAAGGCCGATGTAACGCACTTTCCCCTGCTCGATCAACCGCGCCATCGCGCCCACCGTTTCTTCGATCGGGACGCTCGTATCCACGCGGTGCAGATAGAAGAGATCGATGGTCGCAATCCTCAGCCGCTTTAGGCTCGCCTCGCACGCCTGCTGCACGTATTCTGGTTTGCCGTTCACGCCGAGAAAGCGGCCGTCCGGCTGCCGCATGTTGCCGAATTTCGTGGCCAGAGTGATTTCGTTGCGCCGCTTCGCCAGCACCGGCGCGAGCAGCTCTTCGTTCGTGCCGCCGCCATACATATCCGCCGTGTCGAGTAGGGTGATTCCGCGATCAAGCGCGTGATGAATGGTGGCGATGGATTCTAGGTCATCGGGTGTGCCGTAAGATTGCGACATGCCCATGCAGCCGAGTCCAAGCGCGGATACGACGAGCGAGCTTTTCCCGAGACGGCGGTATTGCATATGGCTTCCTCCGAGGGATATTCTTCAACTAACTGGTTAGTTTAATGATGTCGCGAGCCTATGTCAAGGTGCGCCAAACCGATTTGAATTCGTTGGCGTTTTTCCCAGGCAGGCGGAATCGATGACTTTATCGAACCGATTCCGGCGGACAACCGAACGCGTATCGTAGTGAGCGGGGTCCTGCCCGCAACGTGGCGCTTCGCCTAATCATATTCTGGAATGCGATCGCAAATGGGGCCACAAGGATATTTCGGTGAGCGGACTTACGCGTCGAGCGCCCCCGCCCCGCCGGGTGGAAGTTCGATCGAATATTTGGTGCGGGCTTTTTCGCGGTGAAGCTCGAAGGCAAGCTCGATGAGCTTGTCGATGAGTTGAGGGTACGGCAGCCCTGACGCTTCCCACATCTTCGGATACATCGAGATCGACGTGAAGCCCGGAATCGTGTTGAGTTCGTTGATATAGATTTCCCCGGTTTTCTTTTCGAGGAAGAAATCGCACCGCGCCATCCCGGCGCATTCGATGGCGCGAAACGCACGGGCGGCGTAATCCTGAAAGGTCGCCACCTGCTTTTTGTTGAGCGGCGCGGGGATCAGCAGCCGAGTGCCCTCCTCCAGGTACTTCGCCGTGTAATCGTAAAACTCTCGGTGCGGCAAAATTTCGCCCGGAATCGACGCGCGAATGTCTTCGTTGCCGAGCACGGAAACTTCGATCTCGCGCGCGCTCACCGCTCGCTCGACCATGATCTTTAGCGCGAATTCCCCGGCGAGATCCAGCGCTGCGGGCAATTCCTTTTCTGTTTTCACACGCGTCATGCCGACCGACGAGCCCAGCGTCGCCGGCTTCACGAACATCGGAAAGCGCAGCTTCTTCTTGATCGCGCGAATCGTGCTTTTCCGATCGCGTTCCCATTCCGCGCGCCGCACCGCCACAAACGGCACGATGGGCAGGCCCTCTTCCGCGAAGAGGCGCTTCTGCACGTCCTTGTCCATACCGACCGCTGAGCCGATTACGCCCGCGCCCACATACGGCAAGCCCGCGAGCTCAAGCAGGCCCTGGACCGTGCCATCTTCGCCGAACGTGCCGTGCAGCACGGGAAAAACGACGTCGACTCCAACCGCCGGATGCTCCGCGCTCGGCGTCATCGGAACCAGCGACGCCGACGTAGGATCGGGCGGCAGCCACACGCGCTGGCCATTTTTCAGTACGTCGGGCAGCATCTTCTGCGCGCCCGTCCCGACGAGCCACCGGCCGTCCTTTGTGATGCCGATCGGCACCGCTTCGTATTTTTCTGGATCGAGCGCGCGAATCACCGATGCGGCCGACGCGAGCGAAACCTCGTGCTCCCCTGAGCGGCCGCCAAAAATCACGCCGACGCGTAGTCGTTTTTTGGAATTCATTAGCTTTTCGTAGCGCCGGCTTCCAGCCGGCTATTTTGCTGCCGCCTGTCGCTTCTGAAACTCTTCGATTTAGATGTAGCGCCGGGTCCTTCAGCCCGGCATCTTGCGCTCTCGGACGTACCTCCTCCTCCGTCAGTAGTTTGCCAAGGCGAACTTCTTTTGTATGACACCGCGGGCGGAATTGCGAGCCAAGCTGCGCCGCCTGATGCTCATTCAAACAACGCGCTTGCCTTCAGACGCCACTGTGGATTGAGGTCCCGAGCCACTGGCTTCGGCTCGGCTTTGTCGATCAAGATGCGCCATAGCGCGTCGGGAAGCGTGCCGAAGATTGAGTCCGTGCTTGCGGTCTCGCTGTGCCACGCGCCTAGGAAGGCTTCATTTTCGAGCTGCTCCGGGTCCCACTGGGCGCGGCCGATCAAAATGCGCATGGTTGAGGCCTGCTGAGCATTCTCGGCCAGAGCCATAATCTCGGCAGCGTTGAACGTCACATAGACGTCGTCGAATACAAGCGCCGCGTCCTTGGGCGGCGTCTTCGAACGGAAAATCGCGCTGCGCGCGCCAACGTCCAAATCCACCGGGCCGCCGAAATACACCTTCTCCTCGCTTTTCTCAAGAATCGGCGAATCCGGGAAGAGGTCGCGCACCGAGATTTTCGTCGGCTTGTTGATGATCACGCCGACCAACAGCTGCTCCTGCCTCACCGGCAGCATCAGGACAACCGATTCTTTGAAGAACGGATCACCCGTTTGGCGGCTGGCGACGAGAAATTGCCCCTTGGGCTTTTCGGTTTGGCCTTCGCGCGAAATCGAGCCGACGAATACCGTGCTGAGGAGGAAGATCGCAGATGCCGCGATTGCACGCATGGGCGCGAAGCGCCTGAACTTCACGACGGCGCTTTCGAATGATATACCGCCCGGCGTGCAAGAGGCAAAAAGCGGAGGTGCTGGGCGAAAGAACCCGGCGCCCGAGATGGGGGCTGGGCCACGGGGGGGAGGCTCATCGGTTGCTAGGGGGTGGGAGCCGCAGTCTCATGCACGTTTCTACCCGTCAAAAGGTTTGCTGGTTTGTTCGACAGAACAGGGAAACTCGGAATGGTCAGAGGATTTTCTTGCCGAGGCCGGAAAGGATGAGCTCGACGCCGAGGGTCGCGGTCGTATTGTGCAGGTCGATCACGGGATTGATTTCGACCACCTCGAACGAAATCATTTCGCGGCTATCGGCGATCATTTCAAGGGCCAGGTGCGCCTCGCGGTAGGTCACGCCACCGCGCACGGGCGTGCCGACGCCGGGCGCGTCCGTGGGATCGATGAAATCCATATCGAGGCTGATGCAAATGCCCGCGGTATCGTCGCTCGCAAAGCGCAGCGCCTCTGCCATCACGTCGCGCATTCCGCGCTCGTCGATATCGCGCATGGTGAAGACGTGCACGCCCGATTCCTTCGCAAAGCGCCGCTCCTTCGCGTCGAGATCACGGATGCCGACGAGCACGACGTTGCGCGCTTCGGCCATCGGCTTCACCTCGGAGAGTCCGGTCAGCTCGGCGGGGCCCGAGCCGACGATCGACGCAAGCGGCATACCATGAACGTTTCCCGAGGGCGACGATTCAGGCGTGTTCATGTCGCCGTGCGCGTCGAGCCAGATAACGCCGATGCGCTTCCCTTTTTTATGGAAGTGCGACGCCGCACCGGCCACCGTGCCGACGGCAATGGAATGGTCGCCGCCGAGGACCAGCGGGAGCATTTCTTCGTCGAGCGTTTTGCGGATCACTTCGGCGAGGCTCTTGCACGTCTGCGAAATCTCTTCGAGGTAGCGCGCCTTTTTTTCGCCGTAAGGTTGCTCCTCGGCTTGCGGCACGACGATGTTGCCTGAGTCTTCGACTTGCCGCCCGAGCTGCTTCAGCCGAGATTGCAAACCGGCGACGCGGAGAGCGGACGGCCCCATATCGACGCCGCGGCGGCTCGCGCCCAGATCCATCGGAACCCCGATGATGCGGATTTTATCAGCCATGTTTTCGGTTATTGTCGCCGCCCCAAAAACGGCGAAAGAAGATCATCAAGGATAGACGCGATAGAGCATGCGTGGAAAGGGGATGACCTCGCGGATGTGCTCGGTTCCGCAAATCCACGCAACAGTGCGTTCAAGGCCCAGGCCAAATCCCGCGTGCGGCACGCTGCCATAGCGCCGCAGATCGAGATACCACTGAAATGCTTCCTCCGGCAGATTGTGCTCGCGAATGCGCGCCAGCAGCGTTTCGTAGCTCGACTGGCGTTCCCCGCCGCCGATGATTTCGCCGCCGCCCTCGGGTGCGATCATGTCAAAACTGAGCGCAAGATCGGGCCGCGCGGGATCGGTGGCCATGTAGAAAGCTTTCATCGCCGCGGGATAACGGTGGATGATCACGGGCCGGTCGAAATCTTTCGCGATCAGCGTTTCTTCGTCGCCACCGAAATCGTCGCCCCATTTCGTGGCGTTGCCGGCTTTCTGCAAAATCCTCACGGCTTCGTCGTAGCTGACGCGTGGAAACGGCGGAATGATTTTCTCGAGCACGTTAATATCGCGGCCGAGCGTTTCGAGTTCGCGCGCGCGATTTTGCACCACCGATTGCACGATCGCGCTGACGAGGCCTTCGCCGAGCTGCATCATGTCTTCGAGATGAGTGTAAGCAGCCTCGGGCTCGAGCATCCAGAATTCGGTGAGATGTCGGCGCGTCTTCGATTTTTCCGCGCGAAACGTGGGACCGAATGTGTAGACCTTGCCCAGCGCTGCCGCGGTCGCTTCGACGTAGAGCTGGCCCGATTGCGTGAGATAGGCCTTCTGATCGTCGATGTAGTTGACTTCAAAAAGCGTCGTGGTCCCTTCGCAGGCTGCGGGAGTGAAAACGGGCGCGTCGGTGAGCGTGTAGCCTTGCCCATCCATGAAATTGCGGGCGGCGCGAATCGCTTCCGCGCGAATCCGCAAGATCGAGGCTTGGCGCGGCGTGCGAATCCAGAGATGGCGCTGATCGAGCAGGAAATCGACGCCGTGTTCCTTGAGTTGGATGGGATACGGAGTCGAATCGGAGACGCGCTGCACGACTTCGATCGCGTGGATGTGCAGCTCGAAGCCACCTGGCGCGCGCGGCTCCGGCTGCACTCTGCCGGTGACAATCACACTCGATTCTTGGGGCAGTCCCTTGAGCGCAGCGAACGCATCCGGCCGCTCCTTCAGCGACACGACTCCCTGCATCACGCCAGTGCCATCGCGAAAAATGGGGAACAGTAATTTGCCGGATTCGCGCAAATTGTAAAGCCAGCCGCGAATCGTCACGACTTGCCCCGCGTGTTCGCCGGCTCGCTCGATCGAAGTGATGGGAGCAGCGCCTGACGCCTGCGTTTCCTGCGTTGGTAGTTTTTCTGTCGGGTTCATGCGGTCAAGAGTCTCAGGAATGTGCGGCGCCGACGCCTTTTTCGTCGAGATGCTTTTCGAGCTTATCGAAAGCCGCGCGAATTTGATCGAGCGATGGCGCGCCAGCGGAGCGCTCTCTCAGCTCCACCACAAGCGCCGGCGACTCTGGTACCGATGCAAGCCCCGCGAGGGCGACATCCCAGTCGATCGTGCCGTCGAATGGCAAAAGGTGCTCGTCCTTCTCGCCATTGTTGTCGTGGACGTGCACGGCAATGATGCGATCGCGCATCACCTCGAGCGCGGACGCAACACCATCGCCAATATGCGCGTGGCCCAGATCGCAGCAGAAGCGCAGATCATGCAAGCGCGTTTCTTTGATGAATCTCACAAGCGACTCGGGCGAACCGAATTCGTTCGGCGTGTTTTCGAGAGCGATCGTCACGCCGCGATGCTTCGCGAAAAGCCCCAAATGCTCAAGCGAGCTGAAGGCCGCATCCAGATTGCGCCCGTCGACGGCCTGGCGGCTCGTGGCCATATGCTGGACGAGATAACGAAACGGAATCGTCTCGGCGACTTCGAGCGCCCGCTTCACTTCGTCGACGGCATCCACGCGGCGAATGCGTTCGGGATCGGAGATCGAAATCGGCACGCCGCTTCCCCTCTCCGCCCCCGATCCGCGCTCGGTGGGCGCGTGGAGCGATCGCAAAGTCACTCCGTGTTCGTGTAGCGCTCCGGCCAGTTCACGCACGGCCGGCTGCGACGCATAGCCGAAGTGACCGACGCCGCAAAAAATCTCGATTGCCGGGATGCCCGCGGCCGCTATGGCAGACACCATTTCCGGCGTCAGCGGCTGATTGACATACCTGTACGTGGAAAGAATTCGCTGCATGAAGCCATTCACTCCAACGCGTGACAACCTATCGTCCGTGGAAACCCGGCTTAGGTCAATAGCAGGAGCAGCATGGGAGCAGCAGAAGCAATCGTCATCCGTTTCAAGGCGATCTTGTTTCGGAAAGAGGTTAGTGAGCGAAAAAAGCCATGAACGCCAGAGCTACGCCAGCTCCGGACAATACCGTGAAGAAAAACCACGTCGGCAGGCCGTGCGTTCTACGTCGAGATGTTCGCATGTGTTCCGTCAGACCGTGTCCGGCGCGCAAAATGCGACCACCCGGAAGGATGCTCCGGATGAACCGCGGCAGCATCGAAGGGGGTTCCAGCGCGGAAATCAGAACTGTGGCTCGCGGTTTCATTAGACATTTCTAATACTAAAGAGTCCGGCTCCAGATGTGAATCGGAGGTGCTCCCTGGAGATTCCAAAACGCTACCTACGGGTCGGAAACCACTGAGGAGAAATCAGTTGCGTGGAGTGCCCGATAGTACGTAGGCCGCTGACGCCGAAATCATGCAGCTTCGGACAGGAACTCGACTTTGAAGGAAGAAGGAACTAGACCGATTGCCGCGCCACGCGCTAGGAACTCGCGAACGGCTTGCCGGCCCTTCTCGCCGTAATCGAGAGTCAGGCGATTGACGTACATGCCGATGAACTTGTCGGCCAGCACAGGATCCATATCGCGTGCGAACTGCAGGGCGTATTCAACTGCGGCGTCGCGATGCTCCAAAGCGTAGCTAACGCTATCGCGAATCACGCGCGCGACCTGCAAACCCATCTCGGGCCCCATACTGCGCAGGGCCGCGTTGGCACCAAGGGGAAGCGGCAGGCCGGTCAGCTCCTGCCACCACTGGCCCAAATCAACGACGCGGTGCAACCCCATCTGCGGAAACATCAGCTGCCCTTCGTGGATCAGGAGGCCCGCTTCCACTTCCTCGGCGCGCACGGCGTCCAGAATCTTGTCAAACGGCATCGTCACCCACTCAACCTTCGGCTCATAGAGCATCAGCGAGAGGTACGCCGAGGTCAACGTGCCGGGAATGGCGACTTTGCGGCCCGCGAGCTCGTCTTTCTTGATGGGATGGGCCGAAATGACGATGGGGCCGTAGCCCTCGCCGAAGCTCGCCCCACAATCAAGCAGCACGTACTTGTCCGCGACATAGGAATAGCCGTAGAAGCTGACGGCGGTCACGTCATAGGTTGACTCACGCGCGGCGTGGTTCAGGGTCTCAATGTCGCAGAGGACGTGCTCGAATTTCACCCCAGGCAGGCGGACCTTGCCCGTCGCGAGGGCATAGAACATGAAAGCGTCGTCGCTATCGGGGGAGTGCGCTAGGCGCATGAGCTGCGTCTTGGGTGTCGCGACTGGGGTCGACATTTCGGCCGTCCTGCAGGAATGAACTGAAAGCGGCCAAGGATACCATACGCCATCGCCTCTCACCTAGCCGGATACGACGGTACAATTTTCTTCGATTCTTGCAGCCAAGATTAGCTGTCTTTGGGAATCAAGGGTAAAAGGAAATCCTGAAGGCGCTTCGCCTCTTTTACGCTAAGAGCCTCCAATTGCATGCCCATGCAGTCGCCCGCAGTCGCGCGAAGCACTCGCGCGGAAACGGATAGGGCTTCCCCGGCGGCATCCAACTCAACGCTCACCCGGGTGATCGAGCCTACCGGCAAGACATTCGCGATGAGTCAATAGATCGTACGAAGCGTTTAGCATAAGGACGGATTCCAAGCACGATCTAATCCCCGTTTCTGGCGCGGCTGGATCGAACTTCGGTAAGATACACCAGGAGATATTCATGCCTTCCTTTCCCGGAGTCGACTTTCTCGAATTCGATTCCCTGCTTACCGACGAAGAAAAACTGGCCCGCAAGACCGCTCGGCAATTCGTGGACGAAAAAGTCCTGCCGATCATCGCGAAACACGATCGCGAAGGCACGTTTCCGATGGATCTCGTCCCGGAAATGGCGGAATTGGGCTTCTTCGGCGCGAGTCTCAAGGGTTATGGCTGCGCGGAGATGTCGAATGTCGAATACGGGCTGGTGACGCAGGAGCTCGAGCGCGGCGATTCGGGCATCCGCAGCTTTATTTCAGTTCAATCCGCGCTGGTGATGTACCCGATTCACGCGTTCGGCTCGGATGCGCAAAAGAACAAATGGCTGCCGCTGCTGCAACAGGGCAAGGCGATCGGCTGCTTTGGCCTTACGGAACCGCAATTCGGCTCGAATCCCGGCGGTATGCTCACTCGTGCTGTGAAACAGGGCGATGGCTACATCCTCGATGGCGAAAAAATGTGGATCACCAACGGCACGATCGCCGATGTTGCCGTAATTTGGGCCAAGTGTGAAGACAAGGTTCGCGGCTTTCTCGTTGAAAAAGGCACGCCCGGATACAAAACCTGGGCGATTCACGGCAAACAATCGCTCCGCGCGTCGGTCACGGCTGGCCTTTCGATGACGAGCTGCAAAATTCCGGCCGAGAATGTGCTGCCCGGCGTCGAAGGTCTGCGCGGCCCGCTCTCGTGCCTGAATCAGGCGCGTTACGGCATCGGCTGGGGCGCTATCGGTGCGGCAATGGCCTGCTACGACGCGGCGCTCACCTACGCCAAGCAGCGCAAGCAATTCGAGAATCGCCCGATCGCCTCACATCAGCTCGTGCAGGAAAAGCTCGTTTGGATGATCACGGAGATCACGAAAGCACAGTTTCTGGCGCTGCAAGCCGGCAAGCTGAAGGATCAGGGCCGCGTGCACCCGTCGCACATTTCGATGTTGAAAATGAACAACGTCTGGATGGCGCGCGAGACCGCTCGCATGGCCCGCGAAATCCTGGGCGCGAACGGAATCGTCGACGATGCCGGCATCATGCGCCACATGAATAATCTCGAATCCGTCTACACCTACGAAGGTACGCACGACATTCACAAGCTCGTGATCGGCGAGCGCATCACCGGTGTTGCGGCATTTGTATGAGGGCGACGTTTATCGTTTCTTCGTTTCGGCGGTGTTTTCTCTGCATTACAATCATAGACGGGGTCGGCCCGCTTTCTTGCGTGAGTAGCGGAATCTAATAAGCGCGCGCAGTCGCCGCGCGGCAATCATCATCTGACATCTTCTGAACGGGGGCGTTCATGGAACAAGAACTAAGCCTGGAATATTTGCGCGTCGTTGAACGCGCGGCAATCGCATCGGCGCGCACGATGGGCCTGGGCGATCGCCACAAAGCCGACCAAGTCGCCGTCGAGGCCATGCGCAGTGAGATGGATACCGTCGGCATGGACGGCACCATCGTGATCGGCGAAGGCGAACGCGACAAGGCGCCGATGCTCTTCATCGGCGAGAAAGTCGGCTTGGCCTCGCATGACCGCCACCATCAGTATCCCGCCGTCGATATCGCGGTCGATCCTCTCGAAGGCACGAATCTTTGCGCCACGGGGGAGCCCAACGCGATCACGGTGCTTGCGGCGAGCGAACATGGCGGCCTGCTGCATGCGCCCGATCTTTACATGGAGAAAATCATCGTCGGACCGCAATGCCGCGGCGCCGTCGATCTGGATGCGCCGCCCGAAAAAAATCTGAAAGCCATCGCCAAGCGGCTCGATCGCAGGGTCGAGCATCTGGTCGTCACCGTTCTCGACCGGCCGCGCCACGCAAAGCTGATCGCGGATATCCGCAAAACGGGTGCGCGCATCCGCCTGATCTCTGACGGTGACCTTTCGGCCGGCATCGCTGCCGCGGTTTCCGACATGGGCATACACGCCGTAATGGGCACGGGCGGCGCGCCGGAAGGCGTACTCACCGCCGCCGCCCTGCGTTGCTTGAACGGGCAGATTCTCGGCAGGCTGGTGATTTCGACGAAAGAACACAAAGATCGCGCGGCCAAGATGGGCATCAAGGACCCGAAACGCATTTACGATACGGCCGACCTCGCGCCCGGCAGGAAAATCATCTTCGCGTGCACGGGCGTCACACCGGGCGGATTGCTGCGTGGTGTACGCTTCTTTGGCGGTGGTTCGCGCACGCAGTCGCTGATCATGACGTACGATGACCGGCAGATCCGGTTCATCGACTCGGTTCATTTGGACAAAGGCGCGCGCGACGTTCGCTTGCGGTTCTACTAGTCCGTATAGAAGTACCCGCGACCGCGCGCCCAGTCGACCACAAAAAGATACGTGGCGGTCGTAACCTGGGTTGCTTGCCGTTCAACCGTGTAGACATCGAGCCCGGTGCTGCGAATTTTCGCAACATCGAGATCACCTCGCAAAACCCGAGGCCACCACGAGGCGTGCGGATTCGGCACCTGTTTCGCTCGAGGCGGAAGCGAGTCGGTCTGGGTAATGCGCTGTGCGTGCAACACGAGGGCGGGGCGTGGATCGGTGCCCGCCAGTACGTTTCGTAGTTTCTGCCAATCAGCCGGATCGAATTCGAACGAGCACCATTCCTTTTCCGGCGAAAGCTCGTGCGCTTCGTGAATTGCGTGCGTGCTTTTGGGCAGCTGGTCGCGCGGTATCCATCCTCTGTTCACGGCGCCGTCCTTATCTGCGTCGGCGATGGTTTGGTAGTAGTGCTCCTGATGATGCCCGCAACCGAGAAACAAAGAAACCAACCCGATAGAGACGAGACGTTGGAAAACGGCGCGCGGTAGGGACATAGATGAAGCTCATGATACACGGGCGAGAGGGCTTGCATCAGCGTGAGGCCGGCTCGGCGAACCGGCCTCTCTGTGCAGTCCCTAGCGGCCACCTGCCGCTGCTTTTGCTGCGGGCTGCGTGACCCAAGTTTCGTAATGCGTTTTGCCCAAAAGGGCGTTTTTGCCCGGAACCAATGTTTTCTCGCTGATTCTAGCCCCAGAGTAACGCGCATCTCGATCGGCAACGACCTCGCGCGAGTCTTTAAGTGTGCCGAGCCTCCGCCGCACGAGGTCATCCATGCGAAAGGCTTCCGGCCCTCCAATTTCGACGATGCCGTTCGCCGGCTGACCGACTGCGATTTCGGCCAGAGCAGTTGCCACATCGTCCGCCGACATCGGCTGAAAAAGCGCGTCTGGCACGCACACCTTATGGCCATCGAACGAAATGTCGGCAAGGCCTTTGAGGAACTCGAAGAACTGCGTCGCACGCACGATGGTGTATGGGATGGAAGACTCTCGGATGAGTTTTTCCTGGGCGATCTTCGCGCGAAAGTAGCCGCTTTCAGAGAGCTGGTCGGTTCCCACTACCGACAACGCAACCTGGTGCTTTACGCCCGCGGCCGCTTCTTGTCTAAGGATGTTGCGAGTGGACGTTGCGAAGAATTTCAGCACTGCTGCGTCTTCCCAGTCGGGAGAGTTCGATACGTCGACGACTACCGATGCGCCTTTCAGCGCTTCAGCCAGTCCTTCGCCTGTAATTGTGTTTACGCCGGACTTGGGCGATGCGGCAACTGCTTCGTCCCCTTGCTCGCGTAACTTGGGAACGAGTTTTGACCCGATGAGTCCCGTGCCGCCGATCACTACGATTTTCATGTTCACCTCACTAGACCGAAGATTCGCTACGTAGGCGACTGGGCGCGCCAACAGTACGAGTTGGACGGGGCGCCTCCCATCAAGGAGACACCGTAATCCTTACTCCGGTCCGGGGCAGCGCGTATGAGCTGCGGAGAAGTGGAAGACGTAACCGCCGAGGAAAGAGAAAACGCCGGTCAGCGCTGCTTGCGCCTGACCGGCGTCATTGGAAATCTGGTTGGTGATTGGCTATCGGTGAATCGAAGCCGCCGCGTGCCCGCCGGAATGCTGCCGGCGAGGCATGCTCGTGTGCGGAATTCGCTCGGCCGGTTGCGGCGCGAGCGGGCGCACATGCTGGCTTGTGTTCACGTGATCGCTGATCGCGGCAAGCCGCTTCAGGATGCCCTGCCATTGCGCCCAATCAAGCTGGCGCAGGAAGGGCCGAAGTCCCTGAATGAACGGATCCTCGAGCACCGTCTCACCGTTGCTCTCCGGCACGAAGAAACGGTTCAAACCAACTCCGAGCGCTTCGGCGATCTTCTCGAGCGTGCCGAGGCTGGGGGTCATCTGACCGCTCTCAATGCGGGAAAGATATGAGCGAGAGACGCGCGAGCGCGCTTGTAGCTGGCTCTGCGTCATGCCGCGCGATTCGCGCAGCTGGCGGATCCGCTGGCCGATGTTCTCGACCGTCTCACGATTCGGCCAGTTCTCAAAAAGTTGACGATCGTCGCCCGGTAGATCCTGGGGAGACGGCGTCGGAATGACGAACGTCACCTTCGGAGGCAGCAGACGCAGACAGCGCCGGCAGTTACCCGTGCGTGTACGATATTGGACTAATCCGCAAACTTGACAGCGGATTACTTCCCGGTCGAGTTCCATGTTGGGTGCTAAACCATCTTTTTCCGCCACCGGTCTCCTCGCAGACTATTTCCGGCCGTGCGGAAGGGGAAGAACTATAACGTCGGGGAAGGCAGGAACTGGCGCGCGACGTATTCTCCATAGGGTGCCAATTCTTGTCAAGCCCTATTTGGTTCCTCAACCCGCCCACGAATTTTAGGGGCGGACAAAGCGGAGTTCAAATAAAACGAATCAAGTTGTTTCCTAATCGTAGACACTATCCGTCCAGGGTGGACGCGAATGGGAAGACACATTTTGCGCATGTTTTTCCCGGTATACTGTAGTTTTGTGGCCTGGCCGAAGCGTCTTATAGGGGTGAGGACTTCATTGCAAATTGACAGGTGTCGTGCGGCCATTCTGTTTCCCTGCTTTTTTTGGTTATGCTTTGCAGGTTTCGCGCGAGCGAACGCGCAAGGCCGGCCATCTCTTGAAAGTGTTTTGCGGCAATTGGACGATGAGTCTCGCGATTTCCATAGTCTGTTGGCCGACGTCGAGCGCACGAAAGTCACCGTCGTCGTCAACGATCGTTCGACGGAGACCGGCACGATCAAGGTTCGCGGCGACAAGATGCTTCTCGACATGAAGGCGCCCGATCCCCGCGAAATTCTCCGCACGGGCGACAATCTCTTCGTCTACACGCCAGGCCTCAAGCGAGTCGAGGAATACAACCTCGGGAAGAACCGCACCCTCGTCGATCAATTCCTGCTGCTGGGATTTGGTACAGGCGGGAGGGAGCTGGAGAAAAGCTACCTTGTGACGGTGCTGAAGGAAGAAAAGCTTGACGATCGCAAAACAGTCCAGCTCGAGCTGACCCCGAAGAACAAGGAAGTGCGGGATCAGGTCTCCAAAATCGAAATTTGGTTGGACGAAGGCAATTGGCTGCCCGTGCAACAGCAGTTCTTTGAGGCAGGGTCAGGCGATTATTCGATCGTCAAATACTCGAAGGTTGTCCGCAACGCCGGCATTTCCGATTCAGATTTCAGGCCGCACTGGCCCAAGGGCACGGAAAAAGTAAAACCGCAGGGCCAGTGACGGCGAGTTGTCACTGGCCCTTCTTCGACAGCTTGGCTTCGTGCTCGATCAGCGTCTGCTTCCGGCCAGTGCCCCAGCGGTATCCTGCCAGGTTGCCATCCTGACGCACTACGCGATGGCAAGGCACCACGACCGACACCGGATTTGTCGCGCACGCACGCGCTACCGCTCGAATCGCTGCCGGCTTACCGATCGCTCGGGCGACTTCGGTGTATGTTCGCGTGGTGCCATAAGGAATGCGGCGCAGTTCTTCCCACACGCGGCGCTGGAAGGCAGTCGCTTGGACATCGGTCGGCAGGTCGAGGTGTGGTTCTTTTCCGCGCAGGTGAGTGAGTATCTCTTTGACCCACTCGCCGAGCGATTCATTCGCGTTTCGGTTCCGCTGTGAATCGGGAACAAGGGCCGCCCGCGGATATTCCTTCTTTAGCTCCGACTTCAGCACGTTGTCGGACTCGCCGAGATAGAGCGCGCTGATCCCGCGATGAGTGGCGCCAACCAACAAGCGCCCGAGCGGCGAATTGACGATAGCGTAGTGAATCTCCATTCCTTCCCCTCCCCGGCCATAGGCCGCAGGCGTCATTCCAAGATGCCCCGGCGCACGTTCGTACAGCCGGCTCGAAGATCCAAATCCTGCCTCATACAATGCGGTCGTCACGTTATCTCCCTCCTTTAATCGAGACTTCAGCCGGTGCATTCGCTGCGCGTCGGCATACTGTCGCGGGCTAATCCCCATCGCCGAGCGAAAAGCGCGTTCGAGTTGATGCGGGCTCATCTTGGCCGAAGCGCCGAGAGCCGCGAGCGTTAGGCGTTCTTCATTGGTCGTGCCGTCTACCGAGTCGGCCCGAATGCGGCGCTCGATTTCACGGCACACACGCGCGACGGCCTCAATCCTTGGATCGCTCAGTCGGGCCATCCGCGGGCGACAGCGCCTGCACGCCCGAAAGCCCTTTTGCTCGGCAGCCTCCGGAAGTGCGAAAAAGAGAATCTGATCCCGTTTTGGCTTGCGCGACGGGCAGGACGGGCGGCAGTAGATGCCCGTAGACCTCACAGCGTAAACAAATTCTCCGTCAGCTTTTCGGTCACGCGCTTGCACTGCTAGCCATAAGGCGCTAGTCGCGCCGGGAAAACCTCGGGGTTCTAGTACCACGCTTGCATTTCCGAGCACTGCGACGATTTCTCCTCGATGTCCTTGCCACGGGCCGAGACTAACCGAACCAAATATTGACAGCTATCCGATTCTCGCGCTCAAATTCGGATTCGATGCCCTACAACGCCCGGCTCGGAATCGAGGGTTACATCATACGTCACCGAATCTTCGCCCTTCGTTGACGCACGGTTTCGCCTGAAGCATATTCGTTGGCCACGGGGTGTATCTTTCAGTACGACTTGGGGGCAGTCGCATGGGAGCTCTTCCGGAGCGTGAAGCTCGCGCCACCGTTTCACCGTCACGTGAGTCTGAAAGCCGTACCCAAACCATAACCGCGATTTCCGGCAAGCCCGGCCCGCGCCGATTCACGCGTGTGCCCACGCATGCCGTTGGCGTGGCCGATGAGCGCCGCCGTTATCCGCGCGCGTCGCTCTGTTTGCCGCTGCGCCTGACGAAGATCGCGGGTGTCCAGGAGGTAATTCCCATCACGCTCGTCACGCGCAACATCAGCTCGAGCGGCGTCTATTTCCTCGCGCCCCGCGATCTGGCGCCGGGCACTGCCATCGAGCTTGAAGTCGCGCTCGTCGAGCGTCCGCTCGGTTTCGGCAGCGTGCAGATGAGCACCGCCGCGCACATCGTTCGCGCCGAAGAAACCGACACGCCGGGATGGCGCGCCTACGCCGCGAGCTTCGACGATTTCGCGCTCCAGCGCGACGATCACATGCCGCAGCGCTTCGCCCTGCGCTAACTCGCCGAATCGAATCGACATTCCATCGTGGCCGGACTTCCTCCTCGCCGCGTGAGCGGCACGTCCGGCCACCGAGCCGAGAAGCTGCCGCAGATTTTTCTCGTGCTTGGATTTCCGGCTGTCTCCCCGCTCTTCTGCTAGTATTCCCTGCCGTGTCTCGCAAAATCTTTTGTACTCGAATCGTCCTGCTCGATTGGGACGGCACCCTGCTCAACTCCTACGCGTCGGATGTTCGCGCATACCTCGCAATGTTTCGCGCTCTCGAAATTGATTGGGACATCGCCGATCTCGAGCGCGTCTACTGTCCCGACTGGTATCAGGTCTACCGCGCGGCGCAAATTCCGCGCACTTCCTGGCAGCGCGCGAACCGTCTTTGGCGGCGCGCCTATAGCAAGGAGCGACCGCTGCTTTTGGCCGGTGCTCGCGCCGTGATCCGCACGCTCGGACGTCAATTTACGCTTGGCATTGTCACGAGCGGCAGTTGCGATCGGGTCCGCAAACAGCTTCGCGAGCTGCAGCTCCGCGATTATTTTGCGACATGCGTCTATAGCGAAGACACATCGCGACGCAAACCGCATCCTGCACCTCTCGCTCTCGCCTTGAAACGCCTGCGCGCAGGAGCCGAGGACGCAATCTACGTTGGCGATACCCCGGAAGACATCAAAATGGCTCGCGGCGCAGGAATGCGTGCCATCGGCGTGCTCGGCCCCTTCCCCACATCCAAATTGATTCGCCGTGCCCGCCCCGATTTGTTGTTGCGTTCCGTTCGAGAACTGCCGCGGCACTTGAAGTCATAAACGGCAGCGCATGATAGCGCGTGAGCGCTCCGGGGTTACCTTGGGGGTTCGCTCGATGGCTGAGCGGTCTGAGACTGCGTGGTTACAGCGGGTACGGCCTGCGCGTTTGGTTTGAAATCCGTGTCGCGCACAACGAGCCGCAGGTGAATTTGCTCGTCGCCGCTGCCTAGATAGTCGTCCGAACTCATGTAGGTCGGTAGCCAATATTTCTGCTGAAAATTCTCGCGATACATCTCGAACATGGAAAAGGGCAGCTGCGCGCCGGTCGGAGTCGTCATTTCGCTCACAAACTTGCCATAGGTCTCGACGATCGCCAGATCGTGATCGTCCACGTAGACGATTCCGTCGAAAAAGCGCCGCGTTCGATTGAGCGTCTTCGGCTTCACCTGAAAAATGTACGTATTCAACTCGTCGAGTTTCTGCTGCCCGAGATAGGTGAAGTTGTAGTTCCCGATTTCATCGGAAGTCAGAAAGATTGAAGGAATATTCAGAATGGTGCGCACATCTTCCAGTGAGTATTTCGTGAGTTTCAACGTCGTCTCGGCCGGCTTCGTCACGCGCCAGAAGCGCGTCCCATCCGGCTTCACGTAGGACTCGCCCACGGCCGTAAATTTTCCGCCCGGCTCGGAAAGCTCCTCGACGCGAATCGTCTGCGTGAAGTCGTACGTATCCAGCGCCTTCCTCGCCGCGTCTTCGTTCGCCGAAAAGCTCTGGATGATCTGCTCTTGAGGAATCGGCGGCGGCCCAGGATGCGGTTCAGACGGCATCCGATGCACCTTGAACGTCGGCGGTGGCGCCATCGGTCCCTGATTCGTGTCCTGCGCGCCGAAAACGCCCGCGCCCGTCAGCGACAACGCGATCGCAATCGCCGCAAGGACAGCCATCTTGTTCGTTATTTCGGACATGATTCGCAAAGATTTAGATGCGCGCATCGTCAAACGCGTTCTGCCGGCGTGGCCTCGGCGCACGTTAGCACACCTTCGCATCACGGTTCACAAAAACGAGGCCTGGCGCTGGAGCGGCTCTGGTAAGATCGAGCGTTTGCGATTCACGGGCCGAGTCGATCGTGGGCCAAGAACTCAGTTGCAAGCGTTATTACGTCAGCGGGCTTGTGCAAGGCGTCGGCTTCCGCTACTTCGTCGAACGAGTGGCGCGGCACCGCAAGATCGCGGGATACGTTCGCAATCTTCGTGATGGCCGCGTGGAAGTCTATGCGGTCGGCACCCCGACGATTCTCGCCGACCTGCGAAGCGAGCTGCAGCGCGGGCCCAGCGCGGCAAATGTTTTGAATGTTGCCGAAGAAGACGCCGAATGCCTAGTGCAGTACGCTCAATCGTTTGAGATCGAATACGACGCCTGAAACTTCCCGAGGAGCCGAATGGACGAACTCAAGAAGCTGATCCGCGAAATCCGCGACTACCCGAAGCCGGGCATCCTTTTCTACGACGTCACCACGCTGCTCAAAGACAGCAAGGGCTTTCACGCCACGGTCGACAAGCTTTGCAGCCACTACGAAGGCAAGAAAGTCGACATCGTCGCCGGGATAGAGGCCCGGGGATTTATTTTTGCTCCCGCACTCGCTTATCGTCTCGGCGCCGGCTTTGTTCCCGTGCGCAAGCCGAAAAAGCTGCCGTGGAAGGCGACTTCGGTCACATACGATCTCGAATACGGCACCGACACGCTCGAAATCCATCAGGACGCGGTCACCCCGGGCCAGCATGTGCTCATGTGCGATGACCTGCTCGCCACCGGCGGCACCGCTTGCGCCGCCGTAAATCTTGTTCGCAAGCTGGGAGGCGAGGTCATCGGCGCAGCATTCGCGGTCGAACTCAGCTTCCTCAACGGCCGCTCCAAGCTCCTTGGTATCGACGTGTTCTCGTTGATTCAGTACGATAAATAGTTCCGCGTCCCGCGCATTCAGCCGATTGTGACGAAATGAACGAATTCGGCCCCTCTCTCAAACCTACCGAGCGCTTCAGCGGACGCGTCGAAGCCTACCGTCGCTATCGCTCCGCCTATTCACGCGAAATCATTCCGGTGTTGCAGGAACGCTGCGCCCTCACGAGCGATTCCATCGTCGCCGACATCGGCGCGGGAACCGGCATGCTCGCCGAGCTGTTCCTTGAGAACGGGAATCGCGTTTTTGCCGTCGAACCAAACACGGACATGCGCGCTGCTTGCGAAGAACTCGTGGAGCGCTATCCGCGGCTCACCTGCGTCGACGGGACGGCAGAAAACACGGGCCTTTCCGATCAATCAATCGACTTCGTGACCGTAGGCCGCGCCATTCACTGGTTCGACCAGGACAAATGCCGCTACGAATTCGCGCGGATCTTGCGCGACGGCGGATGGATTCTCCTCGCGGGTCAGGGCCCGCACCAGCGTACGGAACCGGTGGCTCGCGATTTCCGCACGATCCTCGAAAATCACAGCATCGATTTCGCGCGACTCAGGCAACGCTATGACATCGAAGCCGCGGTGCGCCGTCTTTTCGCGGGCGGAGATTTTCAAGAAGCGGAGTTCCACGACACGGAAGAAATGACCTACGAGGATCTCGAAGGCTTCATGCTATCGCTCTCTGTGACGCCGCAACCGGACTATCCCGGCTTTCCGGCGATGCAGCGCGCGCTGCACGAATATTTCGCGCGTCATGAATCCGGCGGCAAGTTGCGCATGCCGACGACCTGCAAAATCCACTTCGGCCATCTCGGGCCGATCGGCTGAGGCTGGTTAGCCCCGATTCGCGCCTCCGCGCTGCCGCACGACTTCAAAAAGCATCACGCCCGCGGCCACCGAAACGTTCAGTGAACGTACGGGGCCCGTTGTCGGAAGCGAGACGAGAAAATCGCAGCGCTTTCGCGTCAGTTCGTGCAAGCCTTCGCCTTCTCTGCCCAGCACGATTCCGACCGGTCCCTTCAAATTCACTTCGGTGTGCCTCTTCTCCGCGTGTTCGTCCAGGCCCACGAGCCAGTAGCCACCCTCCTTCATTTCTTCCATCGCGCGAACCAGATTTTTCACCCGCGCCACGGGCAGATGCGCGAGGGCGCCGGCGGATGCGCGTTCGACCGTGTCGGTCAAACCAGCCGCGCGCCGTTCCGGAATCACTACGCCTTGCGCGCCCGCCGCGAGCGCGGTGCGCACGATCGCGCCCAGATTGTGCGGATCCTCGATGCCGTCGAGCAACACCAGCAACCCCTGCGTGCTTTTCGCCCGCAGCAAATCCTCGAAATCCGTGGTCGGCTTTGCGGCTGTAAGAGCGGCGACGCCTTGATGTTCGTGTGTCCCCGCGAGGCGGTCCACCTGCGCGCGGTCCTCGAATCGCACCGGTACGCCACGCGACTTCGCCTGCTGCACAATCGCTTCCACGCGCCCGCCGTGCCGCCCGCGCGCAAGCACGATCCGATCGAGTGGCCGCCCAGCCGCGAGCGCCTCCTCCACCGCATGAAATCCCGTTAGCCAATTCATCGTGTTATCGGCGTCATTTCGTCCGCTAATCGTAGGGGCACAGCACGCTGTGCCCGGCACACATTCTTGGCATCATGCCGCCGTCCATCCGGGCCATTGTCCTTCCAAGCCGGCTTTCGGGCGAGGAATCTGTTCTTCCGTTCCGGTGGAAGCGTGGGGCTTCAGCCGCACGAAAAGGCTTGATCGAATACGGGGCCTTTCAGCCCCGGGCCTGTTTTATTCGCTTTAATCCATCGCGGCGCAAAATTCGATCATCCGCTGCCGAGTCCCCTTCACCGGCGCAGCGAAACCGATCTTGGCCGCCGCGTCCAACAATAAAATCACTCGATCCAACTCGCCTTCCCCTGCCCGCCCCGCGAGTGCAAGTCGAATCGGGTGAAACAATTCGCGGCTGCGATAAGGCACCGCTGCCTTCATCGAGTCGACGATTTCCTTGAACCGATCCGAATCGACCTCGCCGTCGTCCAGCACCCGATTCGCCAACTCCCGGATGATATCCCGCGAGCCTTCGCGCGCCATCACGGCTTGGCTCGCCATCTCCGTCATCATCGACGCAGCATCGTAGTGAAACACGAGCGCGAGTAATTCACCGAGCCTCGTGCGGTCGGCGGCATGCGGTGCAAGGAGTTCCGCTGCACGCGCACACCACGCCGCCAAGGTCCCGCCTTGGTGTGTTTCGGACTCCGCGCCGATCCAGTCCCGCTCGGAGAGAATCGCAGACACATCCGCGGCCGTGAACGTCGGTGCGGAAATCGGCAGTTCCGCTGGCGAATCCGCAGCCATTAATGCGCGCTCAAGTTGGCGAGCACATGTGCCGCGATGGCTTCGCCTCGCCCAATCGCGTCCACGCCTTCGTTGGTTTTGGCTTTCAGATTGATTTCGTTCGCCGTGACGCCGAGCGATTTCGCGAGCGCCGCGCGCATCGCGGGAAAATGCGGCCCGAGCTTCGGTCGCTCGCAGATCACGATCGCATCGATATTCACGATGCGAAATCGTTTGTTCGCGAGCAGCCCGCGAATGTGGTCGAGGAAAATGAGACTCGGCGCGCCCTTCCACTGCGGATCCGTGTCCGGGAAATGCGTCCCGATGTCGCCAAGTCCAGCCGCTCCGAGCAGCGCATCGCAAATCGCGTGGCACAGCACATCTCCGTCGGAATGCCCCTGCGATCCCTTATCGAACGGCACTTCCACGCCGCCAATCATCAGCTTGCGCCCTTCGACGAGCCGGTGCAGATCGTAGCCGATTCCCGCGTAATTCATTCGTCGTTAGTCTCCGATCGGGCCGGAAGAAGGAGCCGAGCCTGGTGGTTGCGATTGTCTGCGTTGCATCCTCATCATGAAGATCCAGAAGCCGACAATTATGAGGATCGGTGCAATTGTCATCACGAGGCTAAGCCAATTCGCTTCTTTAGCCTCCGACACCTCAATCGTCACGTTTTGCTTCCGAAGTCGGTCCGTGAGATCAGGGATCCGTTCTTTCGGAATCGTGACGCTGAATGCGCTGATAGATTGCCGCAGCGTTCCCTGGATTTCGGCCGTATTTTGCGAGAGCAAGAGTTTCACGGTTGCCACATTGTTCTGATCCACGTCGTTCATGAAATCCGAATAGCTGATCGAATGCCCGGCGTTCTGGCCAGAGCTTTGGCTCCCGCTCTTTGACGCCATCTGCCAGAGCACAGATGCCAGCGCGATCATCATCAGCCAGAACAAGACCGTCCGGTACGCGCTCACAGGACTCCCAAATCGTCTCTGGCTCGGAACAAAACTCACGCGTGCGCCTCTGTTCGCTCTTGCTCCAAATAAAACCGCGCCAGTTCCATATCCGAGGGTCGCGTGATCTTCAGATTGCGTTCTGAGCCGAGCACGACGAACACTTCGCGCCCGATCCGCTCGACCAATGCCGCCTCATCCGAGGCCGTCACGCCGTCTTCCGCGGCTTTCTTGAAGGCCTCGCGCATCACCAGGGATGAAAATGCCTGTGGCGTCTGCGCCAGTACGATCCTTTCGCGCGGAATCGTCGCCGAAATCAGGGCCACGTCCTCCGGCAGGCTCGCGCGCTTCACCTCCTTCACGGTATCGATCGCGGGAATGCCGAGGATCGCACCGCCGCGCGCCCGAGCCTCGCTGATCACGCGCTCCACCTGTTTCGGCGTAACGAACGGCCTCACCGCATCATGCACCAGCACGATCTCGACTGCGGGATCGACCTGCGCCAGCGCGTTCGCCACCGATTGCTGCCTCGTGTCTCCGCCGTGAATCACGCGCGTCGGCCGCCCGAGACCAGCCTTCGAAACTTTGTCCTGCAGCGACATCACCTCCTCGACGCGAGCTGAAATCACAAATTCGGTGATCGACGTACCGGCAGCCAGCCGTCGCAGCGTAAAGATGATCAACGGCACGCCGCCGAGCTCAAGAAATTGTTTGGGCTTCTCCGAACCCATGCGGGTGCCGAGACCCGCGGCGGGCACAATGGCAGCAACGCGATTCATGGGAGTTGGAGTCTATCGCAATTGAGATGCAAGGCGCGAGGCAAACGCTCGCCGCAAGTTCTCAGGAACGCCCTTCAGGATAGAGCGGACGAGGCCGCTCTCCTCCCGTTTCCGCTGTGCGGGTTCCGTGCGGCGCCTCGGTGACGGGCACGCTACGCGGTCCTTGCTCGCCGCGATCGTCGAAGCGTCCGAAAATCATTTTGCCCGCCGTCGTCTGATGTACCGAGGTCACGCTGATATCGATCGTCTTGTTGATCATTTTCCGCGCGCCGTCGACAACCACCATTGTTCCGTCATCGAGATAGGCGACGCCCTGGTTGTATTCCTTGCCCTCGCGCAGGATGAAGACGCGCATCGTCTCGCCCGGCAGCACCACGGGCTTCAGTGCATTCGCCAGCAGGTTCACGTTCATGATTTCGATGCCTTGCAGTGTCGCGACCTTATTCAAATTGAAATCGTTCGTTACCACTTTCGCGTCGTAGCGCTTCGCCAGCTCGATCAGCTTCATATCAACGTCGGCGATATTCGCGAAATCATCCTCGGCGATCTGGACGTCGAGATGGGTCATTTTCTGGATGCGCTGCAAAACTTCGAGTCCGCGCCGGCCGCGCTGGCGCTTCAGCGGATCGGCCGAGTCAGCCACCAATTGCAATTCGCGCAGTACGAACTGCGGAATGATAATCGTGCCATCGAGAAAAAGCGCATCGGCGATATCGGCCACGCGCCCGTCGATGATCACGCTCGTATCGAGCAGCTTCACGGAGTGGCGCAAACTGCGCTCGCTGCCGAAAACTCCGCCGAACGCTTGCAAATTCAGCATGTCGCCCTTATTCGCGCCCAAAACGAGCCCGATGTACGTCATCACCAAAAAGACGCCGAGGCTGAAAAACGAGCGCGTGCTTACCGGAATCGTGGTATGCGTAAAAATCAGGGAGATCAAATAGGCGCCGAGGATGCCGAGGATCGAACCCACCGCCGCACCGATCAGGCGCCGCAGACTGGCCTTGCGCAACCGTAGCTCGAACAGAATCACTGAAAGCGAGAAAACGAAGCCAGCGATGGCACCGTACAGGCCGTTCAATCCGAACGGCTTGAAGTGAAAACCCGCGCCCGTGCAGAAAATGACGAAGATCAGCCGGAACGCGAGCATGTCCCAAAACGTGCCCACTCCGTCGATATTTGCCTTGGGCAAACTTGCGGGTTTTACCGGAGGAATTTCCGGAGGCGCGCTGGCCGGGACCCGGCTCGGCGCGTTAGAAGTCCTTTGCATGGCCGCACCCTATGAAACATATGAACGAATTGAACTGCTATGAACCGCAACGCCCGGATGCTGCTTCCGGCCTCATGAATCTATCGAGATTAGCCGGATATCAATCAACAAGCTATGAAACACAGAACATGAATACAGAGCGAGTATAGCACCGGGCGAGAAGGGCGGCGGAGTTTCTGTTCCAGGATACGAATAGCAGGCCGAGCTACAGATAGAAACGCGGAACGCGGCGGCCCAGCGCGCAGAGCAGATCGGACGTCACCGTGCCGATTTCGCGGGCAACGTCCGACACCTTGATCTCGGCGTTGCCGTCCTTGCCGTAGATCGTGACGATATCGCCGAGCGCCACGTCCGCTACGTCCGTCACGTCGATCGTCGTCAAATCCATCGAGATTGCGCCTACCAGAGGCACGCGCCGTCCTCGAACCAGCACGCAGCCATGATTTGTCCGCTGGCGCATCAGTCCATCGGCGTAGCCCGCGTTGATCACGGCGATGCGCGAAGGCCGCTGCGTCGTGAAGCGCGCGCTGTAACCCACCGATTGCCCCGGCGGAAGATCGCGCAGCGTAATGATGCGCGCTCGCATCGAGAGGCTCGGTGCGAGCGGCAGACGATCCCGCACTTCCTGTCCTTTATGCGGCGGATCAAACGATTGGTAATAGCCGTAAATGATCGCACCCGGTCGGACCATATCTGCGAACGTGCTGGGCCGCGCGCAAATGGCTCCACTATTCGCCATATGCACGATACCCGGCGAAAGATTGAGCGATCGCATGTGGTCGAGGCATTCGCGGAAAAGCTGCTCCTGATCGTCCGTCTGCCGCGCGCTGAAATCTTCTGCGGAAGCAAAATGCGTGAACGTGCCTTCGAGCTGCAGATGCTTGCAATCGGCAAACGCGCTTGCGAATGCCGCGATTTGCGAGGGAGCAATGCCGAGGCGGTTCATGCCGGTATTGATTTTCAGGTGAAAACCCACACGCGATTTCATCCGCGCGGATTTCGCCGCGCGTTCGAGCAGGTTCACGTCTTCGATGCGCGTCACGGTCGGCGTGAGCCTGTGCTTGATGAACCGCTTCTCTTCCCCCGGCCAAAAACCTGTGAGGACCAGAATCGGCCTCTTCACACCCGCTTCGCGCAGCTCGATGCCTTCGTTCGAACACGTCACGCCGAAGCGTTCTGCGCCCGCTTTTTCGAGCGCTTTCGTCACGGGCACCGCACCCAGCCCGTACGCGTTCGATTTCACCACGGCCAGAATCTGGCACTTCGGCCCGATATGCTTTCGTACCGTGCGCAGGTTTTGCGCAATCGCCTTCAGCGACACTTCCACCCACACGGGGCGACCTTCGAGATGAATTCCTTTTGCCATTTTCTTTAGGATGCCAGACTCTACCGCGCCTCGCTCCAAGAATCCCGTGCCGCGAAATGTCGCGCGGCGTTTGGGTAAACAGCCACTTTGGATTCTTGCAGCCGGCATGCCATCGCGCTCAGGCGCTCTAATCTACGCCGGGCCAAGGAAATGCCGGACTTAGTGTTCCCTGAAAAGTCGATTAGCTAGACGCGGCCGTGGCACGCGCGGCCTCGCTGACACGCACTGTGTCTGACGAATTCATGCACCTATGCGATTGCTGGCACGCCTCAGAGGGCGCCGAAATGCTGCCTCAACGCTCTCATAGGGATACCGAAATTGCTGGCTTCTTAAGGGCGGTTAGCGTGCTTCTTACGGGCCTTCAGCCGGCTAATCTGGGTCGATTGCGGCCGTTCGAACTATTCCTCGCCCGAGGCGCTCCATTCGTCGGGCGCGGCCTCTTCGAACCGGGTATTGCGGCTCAGGAAGACGAAATTCAGGTTGCCGGTCGGGCCGTTGCGCTGCTTGGCGATGATCAGTTCGGCCTTGGCGCGCTCCTCGTCCGGCAGGTCGGTCTTATAGAAATTCGGGCGATTGATGAACAGCACCACGTCCGCGTCCTGCTCAATCGCGCCCGATTCGCGCAAGTCAGCGAGCTGCGGCTTGCGCTCTTCGCGTTCCGGCGCGCGGGTAAGCTGGCTGAGGACGAGCACCGGCACTTTCAATTCCTTCGCAAGTCCCTTCAGCGCGCGCGAAATGCTCGACACTTCTTCCTGCCGGTTGGCGGAGCGGCGATTGAGCGTCGGCACAACGAGCTGAATGTAATCGATGATGACGAGCGAAAGCCCTCGATCGCGCTTCAGGCGGCGAGCCTTGGCGCCCATCTCAAGCACCGTCGAAGACGCGGAATCGTCAATCCAGATCGGCGCTTCGCCGAGTTCCGCGAGCGACGTGGTGATTTTGCTCCAATCGTCGCGATTCAAATGGCCGGTGCGGAATTTATGCGCATCCACGCGCGAGTGCGATGAAAGCAGGCGCAGCAGCAACGACTCTTTCGACATTTCGAGGCTGAAAATCGCCACGGGCTCGCGAGTCCGCATCGCCACGTTCTCGGCGATATTCAGCGCGAGCGCCGTCTTCCCCATCGAAGGCCGCGCCGCCAGAATCACTAACTCGGAAGGCTGCAAGCCCGCCGTCTCGTTATCGAGAGACGAGTACCCCGTGGGAAGACCCGTGATCCGCCGGCCTTCGCTGAAGATTTTTTCGAGTCGCTCGAAACCATCTTTAACGAGATCTTTAACGCCGATCAGCCCCGCTTTGACGCGGTCTTCCGCTAGCTGGAAAATCTGCGACTCGGCACGGTCCAGAATCGTGTCCGCTTCCTCGCCACCGGCGAGCGCCTGTTCCTGAATCGCGGCCGTCGAGTGAATCAAGCTGCGCAGGATCGATTTTTCCTTCACGATGCGCGCGTAATGCTCGACATTCGTAACGCGCGGCAAGCCATCGGCAAGCTGCGAGAGATAGGGAACGCCGCCCGCCGCTTCCAATTCGCCGCGGCGCGCAAGGTCTTCCATCAACGTTACGGTGTCGATGGCCTGCTGGCGTTCGGCCAGCTGCACCATGCGCTCGAAAATGTGGCGATGCTGTGGGAGGAAGAAATCGTCGGATCGCAGGCGCTCCACCGCCGCATTGAGCGCGTGGTTTTCCAGCATGACCGCGCCGAGGATGCTGCGCTCCGCTTCTAGGTTATGAGGTAGGGGCCGTTCCAGAGTGGTATCGCTTGCCATTTCGCCTTATTTTCGCCTAATCCTTTTTGTTGCGCAAGGCCCATTCCACGAGGGGTCTTGGCGGAATTTCTCTCGTAGTGTCCAGCTACACGACCAGCCATACGAATACGGCTGGCGCTCTTTCGACGCGCTTCATCCGGCGGAAGCAGGGCCGCTCAAGCGGCCCTGCCTTCCGCATACGCTCGCATTCTTTCTTGCGAGCTCTCGTTTCGATTTCCGTTGCTGTTGAACGGAGTGTGCACGCGCACATGGCGCGCGTCAATGACTCAACCCTGTGGACTTTTTTGAAAAAGTGGAAAAAACAGGCGCGGAAAAATCTATTCAACCTGGACGCCCTGATCAGAATTTATCTGTTCGCACCATCAACGGGGTACGAATGGGTGCCGTCGTATGTCAGGATCATGAGGAGAGCTTGCGCCATCTCGTGGTCGTTGCGGATCAGCGTCGAGGACGCGGATTCATTCTGCGTTATTTTACGACTTAATTTATCTCGATTGCATTTGTGGGGCCGGTCGAGGCTGTGCCTACGCGATATGTTCGCGCGCGAGCACAAAATTCGAAGGGACGCGCCTAACAGGATCTCGCTCGATGCCAGCTGTAGGGGTGGGCCGAGCGGGACCATGCGCGTCCCCTGTGTGCGGCGGAATCTAACCTTCGTCGTTGGCCGAGTCAATTTCGGAAAAGGACTAACAGTATGTGCTGTCGAGTGGCCTGTCACAGTATTAGAACGACCTGATCACCACGGGACGACACCGTTGTCGTCCGAGTACGTGCCGGTCGGGCCGTCCACATCGAGGAGAGCGAGACGCACCGCCTCCCGTGCACCCTGTTGCACGGTGCGCGTGCCCTCGAAGTTGTTGAGATCCGTCGCGGTGAAGCCCGGGCATGCCGCATTGACCTTGATGCCGGCGGACTCGAGTTCCGCTGCGAAGGCAACCGTGACAGCATTAAGAGCGGTCTTCGACCAGGAGTATGCGCCGAACATCGCGCGACGCGGGTTCTTCGGGTCCGAGTCCAACGCCAGCGACCCGGTGGAGCTCGAAATGTTGACGATGCGCGCGGCCGGCGCCTCGCGAAGAAGCGGCAGCATCGCCTGTGTGACGGCGACGACGCCAAACACATTCGTCTCGAAGATTGCGCGCGCCTCAACGATCGAAGCGACGCTCGGGCGCCCCGCCTTGACGATTTCCGCGAGCGGCCTTCCCGGTTTTCCCGTGTGCGAGATGCCCGCGTTGTTCACGAGCACGTCGAGGCGGCCGAACTCCGTGCGGATGCGCTCGGCCGCTGCGGCGACGGAGCTTTGATTCGTAACGTCGAGCTGAATCGCGCGGGCATCGGCTGCGACCGTCTTGGCAGCAGCCTCGCCGTGCTCGAACTTGCGCGACCCGACGAGCACGGTGAAGCCATGCGCGGCGAGGTCCTTCGCGATTTGAAGACCGATACCCTTGTTAGCCCCTGTGACAAGGGCGACGCGTTTATCGTGCATCGCAATCTCCTTCTTCCTTAAGTCCGCGCTAGGCGTAGCCTGGGCCCTATCGGCGGGGCGCCGCGGAAGCGGTGGCTGCCCCAGCATTCATTTGATTGAGATCGGCAATCAGTCCCGGCCCAGTCGGGCGCCATCCCAGCCGTTGCTGTGTTTGGATGCTTGAACCTGTCAGATCGCGACCCATGAACGGTGCCAGCCAGCCGAAATGAGCTGCTGCGTCTGCGGGAGACTTGGATACGACCGGGATCTTCAGTCCGCGGCCAATCGTCTCCGCTATCTCTTGAAATGGCACTCCCTGTTCAGCAACCGCGTGATACCTCGCGCCTGCTTCCAGCTTCTCGAGCGCCAAGCGATAGAGCCGGGCAACATCGAGAACGTGCGTTGCCGCCCAACGGTTCTGTCCCTCTCCCACATACGCCGATACACCCTTCTCGCGAGCCACGGCAATGGCGTAGGTCACGAGACCCTGCTTGCGCGTGTCATGCACCTGTGGAAGCCGCACGGTCGACACGCGGACTCCGCGCTTCAGCAGGCTTTCAGCCGTAGGTTCCGAAGCGCGCGGATAGACGGGCGAGGGAGGAACAGGAGCATCTTCTTCTGTGGCTAAGCGCCCTTGCGCCACAGTCGCCAGCCCGCCGGTAACCAGCATTGGCCGGTCGGAGCCTTCGAGCACCGCGCCGAGAGTTTCAATGGCGCGCTTGTCGATCGCACAATTCTCCGCGAATTTTGAAAAGTCGTGGATAAATGCAGTATGGATCACGGCGTCTGCCGCAGTCGCTCCGCTGCGCAGGCTCTCGAGATCTTCCAGCGAGCCCCGGCAGACCTCGGCGCCAACTCCGCCGAGCCATTTGGCGCCCGCATCGGAACGCGCAAGGCCAAGCACTTGATGGCCCGCGCCGAGCAGTTCTTGAACAACAGCCGAACCGACAAAGCCTGTAGCTCCGGTGACGAATACACGCATCTTCTTCCTCCGATTGCGGCCGGAGAACGTCGAGCCGCGTTTGACGACCATCGCCACTTTAAGTAAAGTGGAGGGTGTCTCCGCATAATGAGACTATCGGAGACAGTCTCCGGTTGCAAGTTTCTTTCGATGCCAAAACCAAGCAAAAAAACGGTGCCCCGAAAGCCCCGCGCTGACGCGGAGCGGAATCGTGTGCGCATTTTGGAAGTTGCAAAGGACGCGTTCACCTGTTTCGGTGCAAATGCCAGCCTGGACGATATCGCCAAACAGGCGGGGGTTGGACCCGGGACCTTGTATCGCCACTTCCCTACCCGCGACGCGCTGCTCGAGGCTGTCTATCAGAGCGAAGTTGAAAAGCTCGCCGCCGCGGGCGCGGAGTTCGCCCGGACGATGTCCCCGCCGGCGGCCCTGCGGGCTTGGATGTTGCTATTCATCGATTACATCGCGACAAAAAAGATCATCGCCCCCGCGCTGAATGCACTGCTCGGAGGCCCGTCAAAAGTGGTTGAGGCTTCTCTCGTTCGAATTCACGAGGCGATTCAGGGATTGGTGAAGCGCGCCATCAAGAGCGGCGACTTGCGCGAAGACGTCGAGCCGGTCGATCTGCTGAAGGCCCTTGTCGGTGTCGCGTTTACGTCGTCCAGCCCCGACTGGCAGGCAAGCGCTCGGCGACTGGTCGATATCCTCATCCTCGGCTCGCGTCCACTCGAATAGTCAACGAAGCGATCGTTTGCTTCCTTCGATCACCATGAACATGCCGCAGCCAGAAAAGAAAAGCCTGAGGGGTCAATCGGGCTTGATCACAGGCAATTTCCGCCTCGTTCCCAGGCTGCCCTCTCTGAATGTGGATTTGGATGAAAGCGCGAGAAATACCAAAACCGAACCGATCATGGCTTCGAGTATCGTCATCGCTGGCACGTGGCGTGCCTTATGGTGCTTTACATTCGCGGCCTACGAGCCCGTCGTTGTATCTGCCGTCTGTAGTCGCGAAGAGAGGCCACTTCTCTCATTGTGATTCTGTTGCACAATCTCCCAATAAAGTTGGGGGGGGCCATGCCCGGACCGTACAAAAGAGCTGCTAGGCAGCTGCTGGACATAGCGCAATCACAGCAAGGCTTCTTCACGACGAAGCAGGCCATCCGCACTCTGCCTTCATGAACTGTCCGATGTCATGCCTTCAAAGCTGAACATGACCGTGCCGAAGACAGGAGTCGAAGATAACGGATAGGCCTCTGCTCATCTCGGGCGAGAGCCGGCTAGGCCTTCGGCTCAACTATTTGTTCGGGGGTCCTATTTCCTCCGCCCGAACGATGAACCGATTCGGTGCGTGGCCTATGAAGTAAAAGGGAAAGCAGGTGATCAGGGTCAGCTCGTTTTCGCCGTGGGATTGCAGGATGTCGGTGTCGGTGGGTCGGACCACCTCGGTGGAATTCACGCGATATGCATAATCGCCAGCCGGCGTTTTCAGCGAAATCAAGTCGCCAATCTTGATATCGCGGAGCGGCCGGAAAATCGTATCTCGATGTCCCGCCAGTGAGATATTGCCTGACTGGCCAGGCAGCGCAGTTTCCGGGACATGACCGACAGCCCTTCGAAGCACGTCGTCCGAATCTCCTTGGACGACGATCGCGCTCAGACCAAGCCGGGGCACGTCTATCTGACCGATCACGTCGCCTTCGGCCACGATGCGTGGCGCTGCCCCAACAGCAGGTTCGGAAGTCGCGCGGTAGAGCTTTCGCGATTCACGTGCCTGAAAATAAGCAGCACCCACAAGTATGTAGGCCACGTAACCCAGGGCAACGATTCCTACGATCAATAGCAGGGTAGACAAAAGTCGAACGGCTGGCGGAACGTGTTCTGCTTGCCAAGCTCCGACGCGATTCATTGCTATCACTGTACATTCCTCCCGTCGTCAGAAGGTGGGTGTACCGGAAACGAATAGCCGGTCCGGCTCCGGACGTGCACATTGCGGTGTCCTGATACAGACACTTTCACGTCGAGTTTGCGAAACCCTACAGATGCAGACTTGGCAGATGGAACGTAACCCAGCATGTACTGCCCGCGGAGATCACGGGCAATCTGATTCATCAAGGCCTCAATGGACGAGTCCTTGGGGGGAAAGAAAGCGATGCCTCCCGTATCGCGGCAAAGTCGGCGAAGGACCCCTGGATTCTCTTCCTGACCAGATTCGCTGAGCAGCCCGATGGCGTAGATTACCGCATGGGAGCTCCGAGCCATGGCGAGAACCTGATCGAACGTGTTGCGGCTAATGTTATCGCCGCCGTCGCTAACAACGAGCAGGGCCCTCTTGTTCCATCGGCCTAGTTTCAAATGAACGAATCCTTCGGCGATCGCGTCGTACAATGCCGTTTGACCGCGGGCGGATACCGCCGTCACAGCCTCGCTAAGATCCTCCGGATTGCTGGTGAAGGGCTTGCCGTGAAGCAGTTCAACGGACACGGAGTCATCGAAGTCGACGACAAACATCTCATCGTCGGGATTGCTTGAGTGTGCAAACGCGAGCACTGCAGCGGCAACGTCGCGGAGCTTAGGGGCCATGCTTCCGCTGTGGTCGACGATGAGTCCCACTGTCAGAGGAGTATTCTCCTGCTCGAAAAATTCCACCTTCTGTGGCCGCCCGTCTTCCAATACGGTGAAGTTTGCAACCGTCAAGCCCGCGACAAAATCTCCGTGGCCGTCTGTAACGCTAACGGGAAGCGCGACCAAGTCCGTGCGCGATGAAAGCGACGGTCTTGGACTTGAGGTTTGTTGTTGGGGTGAGGGTTCGTTTAGTCCAGGAAAGGCAGAAGGCGCAAGAAATAATAGAAGCACGGTCACAACACCCGTCGTTCGTATACTGCTGATTGCCAGGCGAGCCATGAGCGCTCCCACGATGACATCGTTAGTCCGTCCGGCCGCGGAACCCGCTTGGCGAGTCCCGCGACACGGTCGGACCGTACCAGCTAACGCGTTTTCGTTGCAAAGCGCCGTAGACCAAAACCGAAAAGCAGGCAGGTTGCCCCGAAGATACCAATCAACGGAAGCAGGCTTGCGGTTTTCGGCAGCTCCGCCACCTCTTTCGTGGGCTCAGCCAGAGGGAATGCCTGCGCCGCCGGTTCTTCCTCGCCCTGTGGGGTCACCGCGACGAGCGGAACCGTCTTCATGGTAGTCGGAGTCGGCAGAGCCTCCACGGCCGGAACGGGTTCGTTCTCGACCTTCGCGAGCTGCACAGCCTCTTCCTTCTGATAAACGAATTCAACTCCGTAGGTGTAACCGGGATAGAACCACGCTTTTATCGCTTGTGGTCTGTCTGCGGGCCGCTCGCGAAATTCAATAACGGTTTTGTCGGTTGGCTCGAGCCGGGCGTTCGGAATCGCCAGAACCGTGGTGATCAACTCTGTCTTGTCTGCATTCCAAATCTGAACGATTTGGCGGTCGCCGAACGAGTCGAGAATGGTGAATGTGTACGTGCCAGCCGTCAGTACCCTACCGGGAACCGCGACCGGCCCGCTAAACGTAAGCTTTGTTCGCTTGTTGAACGTCTGTGCTTGAACCTGACTTGCGATCGCGCCGCTGAGCAATAGCCCCAGCAGGAGCGACAATGCTATCTTAATTTTCATAAACTCTTCTCCTTTGAGATCGATGACGACTTTGGTCGACCGGCAAACTGCAGAACAGAAACCGTAAATATGGTGATGTCGTCATCGCATCGGCCCTCCCTGTGCTGTCTTTTATTACAAGTTGGAGTTTTGGCTCAGTGGGAGCAGTCACCCTTGGGAGTGACGCAAATCACAGCGGTTTCTGCGGATTATCTAGCGCCTACCGAGGAATTCTTGAGGGCTGCGCTCGTGAGTCTCGGCGATTAGCCCAAAAATGCGAGGGTTTCGCTGGAACCCTGAGAAAAACGACGACTGTATGGCGGAGAGGGTGGGATTCGAACCCACGGTAGAGTTTCCCCTACACTCGCTTTCGAGGCGAGCTCTTTCAACCGCTCAGACACCTCTCCGCGGGTGAGCGAGTTCGAACACAAGCTTAACAAACGCGCACTGCGGCCTCAACTCCACACCGAGGAGTATTGTTAGTGGTGGGCAGCGCCGGAAAGTTCGCGAACAATATCGCCCACGAACCCCTTGGCGTCGCCGAATAGCATCAGGGTTTTGTCGTCGTA
>Ga0335078_10000931_pt1 | contig 44536 bp, 55 predicted proteins | sample Lox_Sample_32_FD_206711 | JGI IMG/M metagenome (GOLD analysis project Ga0335078, IMG submission 206711) | Soil microbial communities from Loxahatchee National Wildlife Refuge, Florida, United States - Lox_Sample_3.2 | ecosystem: Environmental > Terrestrial > Soil > Wetlands | place: USA...
CGGGAGACAACGTGAGCCTGGTGATCGAACTGATCACGCCGGTGGCGATGGAGAAGGGCTTGCGCTTCGCGATTCGCGAAGGCGGCCACACCGTCGGCGCCGGAACCATCGCCGAGATCATTCAGTAAAGGAACGCGGTGCGTCCCACGCCGTATCTCCGGTTTCACGTGGAGGAAGTGCAGTTTGACGGGCGAGACTGGTTAATTGCGTTCACTCCGCGCGGAATTGCCTGGGAGCAGAAGAAGACGAGGCCGATGCCGGACTCGGAAATGCGGCGAATCTGGAAGGCGGAGCGGATTCCGGTAACGCTGGATGGCGAGAGCGTGAAGAAGTTCTGGGCTCAGATTGAAAACCGCGTCAAGGAGTACATGATTCGCGAGTACTGGAGTCTTGACGCAAAAAAGTAAACGCGGCTTGCAGCATGCCGCCAGTTCTTTCCTTCCGGACAGGCCGGGAGGGGCAAGAGAGAAAAACGTGATTGGAAACGAGAAAATTCGAATCAGGCTGAAAGCGTACGACTACCGCATTCTGGATCAGTCGACCAGCGAGATCGTGGAAACGGCGAAGCGCACGGGCGCGCGCCTGGCGGGTCCGATTCCGCTACCCACGATGAAGAACAAATATTGCGTGCTGCGTTCGCCGCACGTGGACAAGAAGTCGCGCGAGCAGTTCGAGATCCGCACGCACAAGCGGTTGCTCGATATTCTCGACCCGACCTCGCAGACGGTAGATGCGCTGATGAAGCTCGATCTGCCGGCCGGCGTGGATGTGGAGATCAAGGCGTTCGGGAAAGAGCACAAATAAGCTCTCGGCTGTCAGCTTTCAGCAAGAGCTTTCCAGCCAATAGGCGTTGGAGAAACGACCCAAGCTGGATGGAGAGAAGGAAATGGCAACGAAGATCGCGGGAATTCTGGGCAAGAAGGTCGGCATGACGCAACTGTTTGACTCCAAGGGCGACGTTCGCCCGGTCACGGTGCTGCAGGCTGGACCATGTGTAGTGACGCAGCACAAGTCGGCTGCGAAAGACGGATACGAAGCGGCCCAGATTGGCCTGGTGGAATTTGTGAAAGAGTCGCGCCTGACTAAGCCAGTCAAGGGACACTTGGCGAAGAACAATCTGCCGCCGGTGAAGTTCATGCGCGAAGTTCCGCTCGAGGTTGAGCCTGCGGGCGATGCCGCAGACGGAGCGGTAAAGGTCGGCGACCGCGTTCTGGTCGAAATCTTCGATGGCGAGAAGTTCGTCGACGTGGTGGGAATCAGCAAGGGACACGGGTTTCAGGGAGTTGTGAAGCGGCATCATTTCGGCGGCGGCCCGAAGTCGCACGGCTCGATGTTTCAGATCACGGGCTCGATCGGATCGTCGGCATTTCCGTCGCGTGTGTTCAAAGGCATGCGCATGTCGGGACACATGGGGAATCAACGCGTAACGGCGCGGAACCTGCGCGTGCTCGGCGTCGACAAAGACGAGAACCTCTTGGTGGTCGAAGGCAGCGTTCCGGGGCCGCAGGGCGGCTACATCGTGATCACGAAGGCGAAGAAGCCGCCTCGAGAGCGCCGCGGATTCGCGGGTGCGGCGACGGTCGATCCGTTGAAGGCGGCGAAGAGAGCGGCGAAGAAGGCGTAGTCAGTATCTAGTGCTGAGTACCGAGAAGAGATATGGCGACGATTGACATACACAATTTGAGCGGCGAGAAGGTTGGGACACTCGATCTCGCCGATGAGATTTTCGGCGCGGTGAATGAGGATCTGCTCTGGGAGGCGGTGAAGCATTACCGCGCCGGGCAGCGTGCTGGAACTCATAAGACCAAGGCACGCTGGGAAGTTTCCGGCTCCGGCAAGAAGCTGTGGAAGCAGAAGGGCACGGGCCGGGCGCGTATCGGATCGATCCGGTCGCCGCTGTGGCGGCACGGCGCAACGGTGCATGGCCCGCAGCCGCGGTCGTACGACTACACCTTTCCGCGAAAGAAGCTGCTGGGCGCGCTGCGGTCGGCGCTGGCGGCGAAGCTGGCGGACGGCAAGCTGATCGTGGTCAATGCCTTCGACGTGAAAGAGCCGAAGACCAAGGAATTCCGCAAGGCGCTGGATGCGTTGAAAGTTGATTCGACAGTTCTGATTGTCGAAGAGGCGAAGCACGAGAACAGGAACCTGGCATTGAGCGCGCGCAACATTGCCGGTCTCGAACTGATTTTGGGAAATGAAGTGCATCCCTATCACCTGCTGCGGCATGACCGGGTGATCATCTCGCAGCCGGCAATTGAGAAGCTGCAGGTTTCGTTGAAGGGTTCGGTTTCGAAGAAGCATCGCAAGTCGGGCGAAGACGAGGCTGCGAAGAAGCCGACGCGGGAGCGCCGGCGCCGCAACCGGAATGAAAAAGCGGCGGAGGTGGCCTAGAAAAATGAAAAGCGCATACCAGATCATTCGCCGCCCCGTGATTACCGAAAAGGGCCTGGCCATCAAGGAAAACCAGAACACGCTGGTCTTCCAGGTGGCTCCGAAGGCGACCAAGACAGAGATTAAGGAAGCAGTGCAGTCGATTTTCAAGGTGAAAGTGCATTCGGTGCGCACGGCCACCTATCCAGGCAAAGAACGGCGGCGCGGGAAATTCGCAGGCTACCGTCCGGATTGGAAGAAGGCGTACGTGCGGTTGCGGTCCGGCGAGAAGATACCGGAGTACGCGCAGAATTTGTAGAAAGCTGGTTGGTCCTTAGTCGTGGTCGTTGGCTAAGGATGAGCAGGGCCGGTGGGGGCTCGCGACTAACGACAGAATTGCAGGCTGATTATGCCAATTAAGACATACAGACCGACGACGCAGACGTTGCGCTATCGCACAACGATCGTCAACGATGACATTACAACGAAGCAGCCGCACAAGCCGCTGGTCGAGCCTAAGCCGCGCACCGGCGGCCGCCGTAACTCGGGTGACACCACGATGCGGTTCATCGGGGGCGGCCACAAGCGCAAGCTGCGCATCATTGATTTCAAGCGCGACAAGACCGGCATTCCGGCGACCGTCACAACGATTGAATACGATCCGAATCGTTCTTCGCGCATCGCGCTGCTGGCCTACGCGGACGGCGAGAAGCGCTACATCCTTCAGCCGGAAGGGCTGAAAGTCGGGCAGAAGGTTCTGAGCGGACCTGAGGCCGACATTCTGGTCGGCAATGCTCTGCCGCTACGGAATATCCCGCCTGGCACACAGATTCACAACCTGGAACTGAAGCCGGGCAAGGGTGGGCAGATGGTGCGGTCGGCGGGTGGATCGGCGCAGCTGGTGGCGAAGGAAGAAGAATATGCGCTGGTGAAGTTGCCTTCGGGTGAGACGCGCAAGATCTCGCAGGACTGCATGGCGACGATTGGGCAGGTCGGCAACATCGACCACGAAAACGTCACCATCGGCAAGGCAGGACGCACGCGATGGCTGGGGAAGCGTCCGCATAATCGCGGCGTGTCGATGAACCCGGTCGATCACCCGCATGGCGGCGGCGAAGGAAAGACTTCGGGCGGAAGGCATCCGGTGACCCCGTGGGGCCAGCCGACGCGTGGCTACAAGACGCGGAATAACAAGCGCACGGATAAGTTCATCGTGAGCCGGAGAAGCAAGTAACTGCACTGAGCGGGCGTTTCAGGTGGTTAAGGTAGCTGTTGGCTGAAAGCCGACGGCTGAAAGCTGAGAGCTGAATTTTATGGCGCGTTCAACAAAGAAAGGTGCGTTCGTGGATGGATACCTTCTAACCAGGGTGGAAGCCATGAATGCGCGCAACGAGAAAAAAGTGCTGCGCACGTGGTCACGGCGGTCGACCGTGGTCCCGGAGATGGTAGGGCACACGATCGCGGTGCACAACGGAAAGAAATTCATTCCGGTGTACGTGACCGAGAATATGGTGGGCCACAAGCTGGGCGAGTTCAGTTTCACCCGCCAGTTCAAGGGACACTCCATGAAGGCCGCGACGGAAGTGGCCGCGAAACCGGCGGGCATCCCGGGTGGTCCGGGAGCGATTGCCCCATCAACGCCGGCGGCGCCCGCGGCACCAAAGGCGTAACGAGCTACGAGTTGTAGGAACTGAGATACGACTATGGAATTTCGAGCTGAATTGCGTTACCTTCGCGTCTCACCGCAGAAGGCGCGGCTGGTTCTGGATCTGATCAAGGGACGCCGCGTGGAAGAGGCGCGCAACACGCTTATGTTTACCAAGAAGCGGGTGGCAGCGCACGTGGGCAAGTTGCTGCAGTCGGCGCTCGACAACGCGAACTTCCTGGCCACCGAAAAAGGGATCGACGTCGAGATCGACAATTTATATGTGAAGCGTGCCATCGCGAACGACGGGCCGCGCATGAAGCGGATTCGTCCGGCGCCGCAAGGGCGTGCGTATCGCTATCAGCGGCGCATTTCGCACATCGAGTTAGTGCTGGCGGAGCGCGGGAAGAATGGTGAGGCAGTCGCGCAGGTGGTCGGCGAAGAATCTGCGCCGGCTCCGGCGAAGGCGAAGCGGCGGGCTCCGGCGGTGAAGGCAGCAGGAAAAAAGAAGAAAGCGGCGGCAAAGTAAAGCAGGTTCCTCGTCGCCGCGGGGCGATGGTTCGGAATGAGAACGAGTTTTAAGGCTTTTTAGGAGAAGCAATGGGACAAAAAGTCCATCCTTATGGTTTTCGTCTCGGCTATACCAAGCCGTGGAAGTCGCGCTGGTTTGCCGAGCGCGACTACGACAAGCAGCTGCACGAAGACGTCAAACTGAAGGCCGAACTGAAGGAAAAGCTCAAGTCGGCGGGCGTCAGTGCGATCGAGATCGAGCGACCGGGCAACAAGCTGCGCATCATCATCAAGACAGCGCGGCCGGGAATCATTATTGGGCGCAAGGGCGCGGAAATCGACAAGCTGAAAAGCGAACTGCAGAAGCGCACCGGCGGCAAGGATATTTTTGTCGACATCCAGGAAGTGCACAAGCCGGAACTCGACGCGCAGCTGGTTTCGGAATCGATCGCGCTGCAACTGGAAAAACGCGTGGGCTTCCGGCGCGCGATGCGCAAGGCGGTGGATTCGGCACTGCGCTTCGGATGCAAGGGAATCAAGGTGCGCGTGAGCGGACGGCTGAACGGCAACGAAATCGCGCGGTCGGAGTGGTATCTGCAAGGACGCCTGCCGCTGCACACCCTGCGCGCTGATATCGACTTCGGCTTCACGGAAGCGCGAACGACCTATGGCGTGATTGGCGTGAAGTGCTGGGTGTACAAGGGCGAAATCCTGCAGCAGAAGAAGCGCGAAGGACAGACGGCGGCTGCGGGCGGATTCTAAGAAGAATGCGGAAAGAAGTAGATTGTGAGCGCTGGAATGGTGCGGTTTGGCCACGAGCCCAGAGCTGAAAGCTAAGAGCTGATTCTATGTTGATGCCAAAGAAGGTGAAGTATCGCAAGCAGCAGCGCGGGCGCATGACCGGCAAGGCATGGCGCGGATCGACGCTGGCGTTCGGCGATTACGGGCTGAAGGTGCTGGAGCCGGGATGGATCACCGACCGCCAGATTGAAGCCAGCCGCGTGGCCATGACGCGTTTCGTCAAACGCGGCGGAAAGATTTGGATCCGTGTGTTTCCCGATAAGCCGGTCACGAAGAAGCCGGCCGAAACCCGTATGGGCAAAGGCAAGGGCGCGCCCGATCACTGGGTTGCGGTCGTGCGGCCGGGAAAGATTTTGTTTGAGATGGAAGGCGTTACGCATCAGGATGCAAGCGAAGCAATGCGGCTGGCGTCGCACAAGCTGGCCCTGCGAACCACGCTGGTGAAGCGCGAAGGTGCGGCGCACTAACGGTTGCCAGAGCAGAATAAGGAATTTTATGAAGGCAGACAAAGTCAGAAACTTAACCGAAGAAGAGCTTCGGCACCAGGAACGCGAACTTGCCGACCAGCTGTTCAAGCTGAAATTTAAGCTGAACATGGGGCAGACCGAGAGCCTGAAGAAGCTTCGCGGGCTGCGCAAAGATATTGCGCGGGTCAAGACGATCATCGGCGAGCGCGAGCGCGCGGCAGTCACGGAGAAACGATAATGGCGGACACAACAACTGCACCGGCGCAGGGCCGTCGTAAGGAAGTGGTAGGTGAGGTGGTTTCCAGCCGCATGCACAAGACCATTGTGGTGCAGGTCACGCGCAAGAAATCGCACCCCTTTTACGGCCGCGTGATCGCGCGCAATAAGAAGTTTTACGCGCACGACGAGAAGAATGAAGCGCATGTGGGCGACGTGGTGCGGCTCGAGGAGACGCGTCCGCTGTCGAAGCTGAAGCGCTGGAAGCTGAAAGACATTGTGCGCAAGGCGGCGCTGGTGCCGGAAGCCGCGATCGAAGTGGCCGGCAACTAGCTGCGAGCGAGGCGAGAGGGGAGACTGCCATGGCTGTGATGATGAGAACGATGCTGGAGGTCGCCGACAATTCCGGCGCGCGCAAGCTGCAGATGATTCTGCCGCTGGGCGGCTCGACCGGGCTGAATGCCGGGCTGGGCGACGTGATCACGGCGGCGGTAAAAGAGTCGGCACCTGAGGGGCAAGTACAGAAGGGCAAAGTGGTCAAGGCGGTGATTGTGCGGACGCGAAAAGAACACCGGCGCCGCGATGGAACCTACATCCGGTTCGATCAGAATGCGGCGGTGCTGATCAACGAAGCGGGCGAACCGGTGGGGACCCGCGTGTTCGGTCCCGTGGCGCGTGAACTGCGCGAGAAGAAATTTTTGAAGATTGTTTCGCTGGCGCCGGAAGTCATCTAAGGAAGTTTTCGAGGTTCAGGTTTCAAGGAATTTATGCGAACTGCGAGCACTGAGAACAAGCGAGTGGATATCCGGCGGAACGACACCGTCAAGGTGATTACCGGACGTGACAAAGGCAAGGAAGGGCGCGTACTGCGCGTGTTTCCCAATGATGCAAAGCTTCTGGTCGAGCATGTGATGATCGTGAAAAAACATGTGCGCCCCAATCCGCAGCGCAACATCAAGGGCGGGATCGCGGAGCAGGAGAGCCGGATCGCGATTTCCAACGTGCAACTGGTTTGCCCGACCTGTGGCCCGGTCCGCATCGGGCACGAAGTGCGGGGCGATCGCAAGGTGCGGGTATGCAAGAAGTGCGGGACGACGTTGGATAAATGACGCCGTTGAGTGAGCGTCTGAGCTCGCTGGCGTCAATTCCGAGCGCGGGGCGGGATCTGGCGGGTACAAATTGACGATCTCACGAACCGATAGCCGCTCCGAAACCGTGAGAAGGATTGAAGGCGATGGCAAAAGAAAAAAAGGGACAGAAGGAATCTTCGCAGGAGCAGAAGGCTCCGGAGCAGGCGCGGCATAGCGCGAAAGAGCGTCCGCGGCTGCGCGCGAAGTTCGAAAAGGAAGTGGCTCCCGCTCTGCTGAAAGAATTGGAGCTGGAGAATCCGATGGCGGTTCCACGGCTGCACAAGATCGTCGTCAACATGGGCGTGGGCGAGGCGACCCAGAACGCGAAGGTCCTCGACCCGGCCGTGAACGAACTGGGTCAGATCACCGGACAGAAGCCGGTGGTCACACGCTCGAAGAAATCGATTGCGGCATTCAAGGTCCGCGCCGGGCAATCCATCGGGGCCATGGTGACATTGCGCGGCGACCGTATGTACGAGTTTTTCGACCGGCTGGTGAATATCGTTCTGCCACGGGTTCGCGATTTCAAGGGAGTTTCGACCAAGTCGTTCGACGGCCGCGGCAACTACACGATCGGTTTGCATGACCAGCTGATCTTCCCCGAGATTTCGTACGAGAAGGTCGACAAGCTGAAGGGCATGAACGTCACGATTGTGACGACCGCCGCAAACGATAACCAGGCACGCACGCTGCTGAAGCACATGGGCATGCCGTTCCGGGCATAACGGTTCGAGTTTTTCCAGTTTCAGGTTTCGAGTCAGGAGCGAAAGTTTGGCAACTACAGCAAAAAGAGTGAAGGACGCGAGAAAGCCCAAGTTTTCCACGCGCAAGCACAACCGCTGCCAGCAGTGCGGACGTCCGCGCGCGTATCTGCGCAAGTTCGGCCTCTGCCGGCTGTGCTTCCGCCAGCTCGCGCTGCGCGGGGAGATTCCAGGGGTTTCGAAGTCGTCCTGGTAAAGTGCCGTTGGTTGCCGGTCGTTGGGCGTTCGCGACGATCGGCGGGAAATCCAACGGACTCAGCGTTAACCACGAACGGAAGAGCAAAGCCGCCGCAGGTTCTCCGCGGAACGCGGAGCGAACGGGTGGCTCAAGGAGAAGCAAACGATGAGGTTGACCGATCCGGTCGCAGACATGCTGACGCGAGTGCGGAACGCACTCCAGGCCCGCCACCAGAAGGTGGATATCCCGGCTTCGCGGCTGAAGCTGGAGATCGCCCGCATTTTGAAAGAAGAGGGCTACATCTCCAATTTCAAGCCGACCGAAGAAGAAGGGCACAAGGTCATCCGGATTTACCTGAAGTATGGCGTCAACAACGAGGCTGCCATCTCGAAGGCGGAACGCGTCTCGCGCCCTGGCTGCCGTGTGTACGTGCGCCGCAGCGAAATTCCGCGCGTGCTGGGCGGCATGGGAATCAATATTCTTACGACGCCGCGTGGCGTCATGACCGGCCGCCAGGCGCGCAAGGAAGGCGTGGGCGGCGAGTTGCTGTGCCAGATTTACTAGAGAATCAGCGATCAGCTGTCGGCCGTCAGCTTTCAATCAGAGCGACGGGGACGAGGCTGAGAGCTGAAGGCTGAGAGCCGAGAGCTTATGTCACGAATTGGAAAGAAGCCGATCGCGATTCCCAAGGGGGTCACGGTCAAAATTGAAGGCAACACGGTCGCGGTGCAGGGGCCGAAGGGCAAGCTGGATACGGCGCTGCCGGCCGGCATCAAGGTCGAGCAGAAAGACGGGAACATCGTCGCCATCCGCGAAAATGATTCCCAGTCGGCGGTGCACGGACTGGCGCGCGCGCTGGTCAACAATGCCGTCGAGGGCGTGACCAAGGGATGGACGCGCGAACTCGAAATCGTCGGAATCGGCTATCGCGCCGAGATGAAGGGCAAGCTGACGGTCGTGTTCAACCTCGGCTACTCTCATCCGATCGAGTATCCGTTGCCCACCGGCGTCGATGCCACGGTGGATCCGAAGCAGACGCGGATCACGCTGGTTGGAATTGACCGGCAAAAAGTGGGGCAGGTGGCCGCCGAAATGCGCGCCTTGCGTCCGCCCGATCCGTACAAGAACAAAGGCGTGCGCTATGTGGGCGAGCGCCTGAAGAAGAAAGTTGGAAAGACGGGGGCGAAATAACCTCTTGGTTGTCGGCTTTCAGCTCTTAGCTTGATCGTGATGAATGCAAGCTTATGAGACCAGATGAAGACTGACGGCTGAAGGTTGAAGGTTTTAAACGATGCTTACAAAAATTACGAAGAACGAGAAACGCGGATATGTGCACGAGCGCATCCGCAAGAAGCTCCAAGGTACGGCGGAGCGCCCGCGGCTGAACGTGTATCGCTCGCTGAATCATATTTATGTGCAGGTCATCGACGATCTGCACGGCAAGACGCTGGTTTCGGCCAGCTCCGCCGAAGGCAAGAAAGAAGACCGGCGCACCGGAGGCAATGTCGCCGCGGCCAAGGCTGTCGGCAAGACGATCGCCGAGCGCGCCAAGGCCAAGGGCGTGACCAAAGTCGTGTTCGACCGCGGCGGCTATATTTATCACGGGCGCGTCAAGGCTCTGGCCGACGCGGCAAGGGAAGCAGGATTGCAGTTCTAGAAAAAGCTTCTGGCTCCTAGCGAAACCGAGAAAGCCGGGGCAGCTATAAGCTGGAGCTGGAAGCTGGAAGCTCAGGAATAAAAATGCCAACAGTCATCAAGAAACTCGATGCGGGTTCGTTTCAGCTGAAGGACCAGGTGGTTGCGATCAACCGCGTGACCAAGGTGGTCAAGGGCGGCAAGAATCTTTCGTTTGCTGCTCTGGTCGTGGTGGGAGATCCTTCCGCCGCGGTCGTCGGCTATGGTTCCGGCAAGGCGAAAGAAGTGCCGCAGGCGATCCGCAAGGGGATCGAGTCGGCGAAGAAGAATCTGGTGAAGGTCAACCTGACGCAGACCAGCATTCCACATCTTGTCCTCGGGCGCTATGGATCGGGGAAGGTGTTGTTGAAGCCGGCGCCGGAAGGCACGGGCGTAATTGCCGGTGGCGCGGTGCGTGCGGTGATGACTTCGGCCGGAGTGCAGAACGTGCTGACGAAGTCGATCGGCACCACGAATCCACACAACGTGATCAAGGCGACTTTCGACGCGCTCAAGCAGCTCAAGAATAGAGAGAGCGTTGCGACGTTGCGTGGGAAAGTCGCGGAAGAACTCTGAAGGGAAGGGCGCGACTTTAGTCGTGCGCGCACGGGAGATACGTCGGGGCTTTAGCCCCAAGAGGTCTTGAGCAATGGCAAAGAAAACAGATTCGGGCGGCGGAAAGATTCAGCTGAAGTGGGTTCGATCCGCCATTTGTGCTCCGGCAAAACAGAAGTTGGTCGTGAAGGGACTGGGATTTACCCGCTTGAACCAGGTGATTGAGCGTCCCGACACGCAAGCCATCCGTGGCATGGTGGCGAAGGTTCCGCATCTGATCGAGATTGTTGGATAGCTGCCAGCGATCAGCCATCAGCGAAAAATCGCTCTGGCTGAGAGCTGAGGGCTTAGAGCTGAAGGCCTATTTATGAATCTATCGAATATTCGAGCACCGAAGAAGGCGACGGAGAAGCGCAAGCGTGTCGGACGCGGCATGGGGTCCGGCATGGGCAAGACGTCCACCCGCGGCCACAAAGGGCAGCGGTCGCGCAGCGGATCGCGCATGATCCGCGGCTTTGAAGGCGGCCAGATGCCGTTGCATCGCCGCATGCCGAAGCGCGGTTTTACCAATATTTTCCGCAAGGAATATGCGATTGTGAGCCTGGAGCGGCTAGTAGAACTGGGCGAAACCACCATTACGCCCGATGTGCTGCGCAAGGCGGGAGTCGTCAAGACGAAGCGCCCGGTGAAAATTCTCGGCGACGGCGAACTGAAGAGCGCGATCACGGTGAGCGCGCACAAGTTCTCGAAGTCGGCACAGGAAAAGATCACTAAAGCTGGCGGCAAGTTTGAGGTCTTGCAGTAATGTTCGACAAACTGTCTAACATTTTCCGCATTCCGGACCTGCGCAAGCGAATTTTGTTTACGCTGGCCTTGCTTTTTGTGTACCGGCTGGGCGGGCATATTCCCACGCCGGGCGTGAACGCAGACAAGTTAGCGCAGTTCTTCGAGCAGAATCGCGGTTCGTTCCTTGGATTTGTGGATCTGTTTTCCGGCGGGCAGTTGCGCCGTCTCACGATCTTCGCGCTGGGCATCATGCCCTACATCACGGCGTCGATCATTCTGCAGTTGCTGACCGTGGTTTACGAACCGCTGGCCAAACTGCAGAAAGAAGGCGAACTCGGACGCAAGAAAATCACCCAGTGGACGCGGTACATCACCGTCATCCTCAGCGCCGTGCAATCGTTTGGTATCGCCGTGGGGCTTGAAAAAACCGGTGATTTCGTGATCAATCCCGGGCCTGGCTTCATTCTGATGACCATGCTCACGCTCACCACCGGCAGCGCGTTCATCATGTGGCTGGGCGAGCAGATTACCGATCGCGGAGTGGGCAATGGCATGTCGCTTCTGATCTTTGCCGGCATTGTCGTCGGCCTGCCGCGAGGGGTCGTCGATCTGATCGACAAGGCCAAGAACGCGGCTTGGGGAGCCATTACGTTCCCGCTGATGCTCGGCCTGATCATCTTCATGATCGCGGTCGTGGCGTTCATCGTGTACGTGGAACGCAGTGAACGGCGAATCCCGGTGCAGTACGCCAAACGTGTGGTCGGTCGCAAAGTGATGGGCGGACAATCGACGCACCTTCCGCTGCGCGTGAACGCCGGCGGCGTGATGCCGGTGATCTTCGCGTCATCGATTCTCACTTTGCCGCAGACGGTCGGATACGGGATGCGCAACACGCGCTATATCGGCGATCTGATGCGGATGCTGGGATGGGGCGAGCCGCTCTACACGGTCTTGTATGCGGTCGGCATTATTTTCTTCGCATATTTTTACGTTTCCATCGTGTTCAATCCCAGCGAAGTTGCCGACAACATGCGGAAGTACGGCGGATTCATCCCCGGCATTCGTCCGGGGAAACGTACGGCAGACTTCATCAACGAAGTGCTGACGCGAATCACGCTGGTCGGCGCGCTTTACCTGATTCTGATTTCGTTCATTCCCGAGTGGATGATTACCGGAATTCACCTCAACCATTTGCCCGGCGCACTGGGCAGAATGTTTGAATCGATGCCCAACTGGGTGACCAATGGTTTAGGCGTGAACTTCTATTTCGGTGGAACCTCGTTGCTGATCGTGGTGGGCGTGGCGATGGATACAGTGACACAGATCGAGGCGCAGCTGATCATGCGGCACTACGATGGATTTACGCCGCGCAGCGGGCGCATTCGCGGCCGCCGCTGGTAGTGGGTGGCTCGTTCCAGAGTGGCTGGCTACGTTTGGGCGTGAAGAATCGGGTCAAATTTGTGGAGGTTGCTGCACCTCGGCGGGCTTGGAAGGCGCCGGGGAGTTTGAAGTCGGGAGGCTTTGGCCAGCCGATGGCGCAGGAAACCTCACGGAATGTTGGTTCCGTGGTCCTGCTGGGACCGCCGGGTGCCGGGAAAGGCACTCAAGCGAAGCGGATCATGGAGCACTACGGGATACCGCAGGTGTCAACCGGCGACCTGCTGCGGGAAAACGTGGCGCGGGGTACAGAACTCGGTATCGCCGCCAAGGCGGTCATGGCGCGGGGAGATCTGGTTTCCGACGACCTGGTTTGCAATATGGTCCGCGAACGCCTGATGCAGCCCGATTGCCAGCGGGGCTACGTTTTGGATGGATTTCCCCGGACCGCGGCCCAGGCCGGGTGGCTCGATGCACTGCTCGACCATGAGCTCTTTGACAATTCGCGTCCCACGCGGGCGTGGCCAATTGTGGTGCGGCTCGACGTGGACTATAATCAATTATTGCTCCGGATTACTGGACGCCGTTCTTGTCCCACCTGTGGACGGATCTATAACGTCCACCTTCAGCCGCCCCGTGTAGATGAGCTTTGCGACGAGGCACACGCAACCAGGCTGGTGGCCCGCAATGACGACCGGCTGGAAGTGATTCAGCCCCGGCTTACGGCATATCAGGAGCAGACTCGTCCGGTAGCGGATTATTACCAGCGTACGGGCAGATTGATTTCGGTGAACGGCGATCTACCGATGGACGATGTCACCGAGCAGATTTACCGGATATTGGAAGATCATCACGCATAAGAATGGCGATTGTGTGTAAATCAGCGAGCGAGATTGAGAAGATGCGGCATAGCGGCCACATCGTACGGCAAGTTCTCGATCACGTCCGCAAACTGGTAGCACCGGGCGCCACGACGATGGATCTGGAGCGTGCCGCCGAGAAAAAGATTAAAGAGCTCGGAGCCAAGCCGGCGTTCAAGGGATATTACGATTATCCCTGCGTGTTGTGCACGTCGGTGAATGAAGAGATTGTGCACGGCATCCCGTCGGAAAAACGGGTGCTGCAGCAAGGCGATATCGTTTCGATCGACTGCGGTGTCGTGCTCGACGGCTACTACGGCGACGCCGCAATTACGGTTCCGGTGGGTGAAACCCTGAAGCCGGAACTGCAGAAGCTTCTGGATGTGACGGAAGCCTCGCTCTATCGGGGCATTGAGCAGGCGCGAATCGGCAACTCGATCGGCGATGTTGGCGCCGCGGTTCAGGAGCACGTCGAAGCCGCCGGGTTCAGCGTGGTGCGCGAGTTTGTGGGACACGGCATTGGCACCAAGCTGCACGAAGAGCCCCAAGTTCCGAACTTTGGCAATCGGGGCCATGGCGCGAGATTGCGCGAAGGTATGGTGATCGCAATCGAGCCGATGGTGAATTACGGCAAGCCCGAAACACGAGTACTGGGCGACAAGTGGACGGCAGTGACCGCAGACGGCAGTTTCAGCGCGCACTTTGAACACTGCGTTGCCGTGACTAAAGATGGTCCGGTGATTTTGACGCAGTAAAGACGAGCTGCTGGCTGTTAAGGAATCGATGAATAAAAAACAAGACGCGATTGAAGTTGGGGCGTTTTAGGCGGCGTCGGAGCCGCGCGCCGAAATCCTGAGCGGAGCGAAGGATCTCTCGTTCAGAGAACGCTAGGAGCGAATGAGTAAAGAAGACGCGATTGAGGTGATGGCTGTGGTTCTGGAACCGCTGCCCAACGCCATGTTCCGGGTGGAACTGGAAAACAAGCACCAGGTGCTGGCGCACGTTTCGGGCAAGATGCGCAAGAATTTCATCCGCATTTTGCCAGGCGACAAAGTCGCGGTCGAACTTTCGCCTTACGATCTGAATCGCGGGCGAATCGTTTACCGCTATAAGTGAGGTTTGCTGAAAGCTGAAAGCTGACGGCTGAAAGCTGGGTTATGAAGGTACGAGCATCGGTAAAGAAGATTTGCGACAAGTGCAAGGTCATCCACCGCAAGGGTGTGGTGCGGGTGATCTGCGTCAACTCGAAACACAAACAGCGCCAGGGGTGAAGAAATGGCACGTATTGCAGGCGTCGATCTACCGCGCCAGAAGCGCATCAACATTGCGCTGACTTACATTTACGGGATTGGACATCCGCGCGCCGGCCGCATTCTCGACGAAGCCAAGGTCGAGCCGATGAAAAAGGTGCAGGACCTCAGCGAAGAAGAGGTCAACCGCATCCGCACGGTCATCGAGGCCGAGGGTCTGGTGGAAGGCGATCTGCGCAAAGAGGTTTCGATGAACATCAAGCGGCTCATCGAAATCGGCTCTTATCGCGGATTCCGGCACCGCCGCAACCTGCCGGTCCGCGGCCAGCGCACCCATACGAATGCCCGTACCCGCAAGGGTCCGCGCAAGGGTACGGTCGCGCAGAAGAAGAAGGCGACGGCGAAGACGTAAGAGAAGGATTCAATGTTTCGAGGGGTTCAAGGCTTCGAATCATGCCGCCTTGAAACTTTGAAACCTTGCAACCTTGAAACTTGAGGTTTTATGGCAAAACCAGCAGCAACGGGCGGCGCAGCAGCCGCACCGGAGAAAAAAGGCAAGAAGAAAACCTTCAAGAAGAAGGAGCGTAAGCACGTGCCGCATGGGCTGGCATACGTGCAGGCTTCCTTCAACAACACGATCGTCACGATCACCGACATGAACGGCAACGTTCTGTCGTGGAAGAGTTCGGGATCGCTCGGCTTCCGCGGATCGCGCAAGGGCACCCCATTTGCCGCGCAGCAGGCTGCCTCGAATGCCGCCAACATGGCGCGCGATCATGGCGTGCGCAGCGTCGACGTGCGTGTCGCCGGCCCCGGATCGGGCCGCGAATCCGCGGTGCGTGCTCTGGCGGCCGCCGGCATTGAAGTGCGCTCGATTCGCGACGTGACGCCGATTCCGCACAACGGATGTCGCCCGCCGAAGCGACGCAGAGTGTAGAACGACGTTTCCGGCTTGTGGTTGGAGACTGGAAACTCGAAACTGATTTTCGTCCGGGACGAAGGGTGAAGCCAAACCTGTAAACCGGTCGAGTCCCGAGCCAAAGGCGAGGGACGAATCCTGAGCGAAGCGCAGGAGCGGCTCAGACAAAGGAGAAGAAAACTTGGCTCGTTACACCGATGCAGTCTGCCGTCTATGCCGCCGCGAGGGCATGAAGCTGTTCCTCAAAGGCGCAAAGTGTTTCAGCGATAAGTGTCCCATCGAGAAGCGCAACTTCGCTCCCGGACAACATGGGAAAGACCGCAAGGCCAAGGTGGTCGGCTATGGCCTACAACTGCGTGAAAAGCAGAAAGCGAAACGCATTTACTTTACGCAAGAAGGCCAGTTCCGCAACTACTTCGAGAAGGCGGCGCGGTCTAAAGGCGTCACCGGCGAGAAGTTACTGCAGCAATTGGAGCGTCGTCTCGATAACGTGGTCTTCCGCCTCGGCTTTGCCCAATCGCGGCGCCAGGCGCGGCAGTTGGTACGCCACGGACACGTGGCCGTCGACAACCGCAAGGTCAACATCCCCTCGTACGAAGTGAGCGCCGGGGAGGAGATCGCCATTCGCGAAAACAGCAAGAAGCTTACCGTGCTCGAACTGGCCAAGGAATTCGCCAGCCACGGGACGATGCCAAGCTGGCTCGAAGTGGATCGCGACAATTTCAAGGGGCGCGTGCTGAACCTGCCCAAGCGCGAAGATATTCAGCTGCCGGTGAACGAGCAGTTGATTGTGGAGTTGTACAGTAAGTGACGCCGTTTAGCAGGCGTGAGCGAAGCGGGAACCGCCGGTGTCATCCTGCGCGAAGCGAATGATCTCGGGTGCCCTCTAAGTTTCAGTGCGGTGAGGCGGTCAGGAAGGCGACCGGGTTTGTTTGGTCGCCGCCAAGAATCAATAGGAAGTTTTTGGTCTTTTACATTTCGTGCCAGATCAGCCTTTTCCGACGTTGACCTGAGTTGGACCGCTCAGCGAGTCAGGATTGAGCCAAACGGCCGAGGGAGAAACAAACAATGCTTTGGAAGGGCTTTCAAAAACCGAAACGTCTCGCAACCGATACTTCCAGCCTCACCGACAAGTACGGCATGTTCTGGGCACAGCCGTTTGAGCGCGGCTTTGGCACGACCGTGGGCAATGCCCTGCGGCGCGTGCTGCTGAGCTCGATTGAAGGCGCGGCCGTTACGGCGGTAAAGATGGAAGGCGTGCTGCACGAATTCCAGTCGATACCGGGCGTGGTGGAAGACGCGACCGATATCATCCTCAACCTGAAGCAGATTCCATTCAAGCTCTCGGGCGATGCACCGAAGGCGATTTACCTGCGCGCGGATCAGCCGGGCGTCGTCACCAGCGGCATGATCGAAGCCGACGGCGATGTCGAGGTTCTGGATAAAGACGTCTACATCGCGACGGTGAGCGAGGGCGGCAAGCTCGATATGGAAATGCGCCTGCGCCGCGGACGCGGATACGTTTCTGCCGACAAGAATTTCGATGAGGATCTGGGCATCGGATTCATTCCCATCGACTCCGTGCATTCTCCCGTGCGTAAGTGCAACTATACCGTCGAAGCGGCGCGTCTCGGCCAGATCACCGATTACGACAAGCTCACGCTCGAAGTGTGGACCAATGGCTCCATCACGCCGGCCGACTCCATCGGCCTGGCGGCGAAGCTGCTCAAGGACCACATGAACATCTTCATCAACTTCGAGGAAGAGATCGAAACTGGGACTTCGGCGTCCGATGATCGCAAGCCCGAGATCCACAACGAGAACCTGAATCGTTCCGTCGAGGAGCTCGAGCTTTCCGTGCGCAGCTACAACTGCCTCAAGAACGCGAATATTCAGACCATCGGCGAACTGGTGCAGAAGACGGAAGCTGAGATGCTCAAGACCAAGAATTTCGGCCGCAAGTCGCTGAACGAGATCAAGGAGATCCTCTCCTCGATGGGCCTGAGTCTGGGCATGAAGATTGACGAGCACGGCAATGCGGTGCCCGGGCCAACCTCGAACGTGCCGTTGCCCGCGTCCGCGTACGGACCGGACGACCAGCTGTAACAATCAGTTTCGAGTTTCCAGTTTCCTGTAATTGGGAAGCTGGAAACTTGGAAACGGGAAACTGAAGGGGTTTCTACCCATGCGTCACAAAGTTGCAGGCTACAAACTCGGACGGAACACATCGCACCGGCGCTCGCTGCTGCGCAACCTGGTCACTTCGGTGATCGTGGAAGAGCGCGTCGAGACGACGGTTCCCAAGGCCAAGGCGGCGCGCCCGCTGGTCGAAAAGATGATCACACTTGGCAAGCGTGGCGACCTCGCCGCGCGGCGGCTGGCTTCGGCGTACCTCATGACCGATGAGGCTGTCGTGAAGTTGTTCGACACGGTTGGACCGCGTTTTGGCGACCGCGAGGGCGGCTACACGCGCATCATCCGCACCCAGTGGAATAAGGGTGACGGCGCCGACAAGGCCTTCCTGGAACTGCTCGGCAGCGAGAAGATTCTCGACGAGAAGCGCGAGAAGCGCGCCGAAGCCCGTGCCAAGAAAGCCGCAGAAGCCAAGAAGGCGATGGAGGAGGCCGAAGCGCAGGCCCAGGTCCAGAGCGAAGCGGCTCCGGACGAAGACAAGAACGAAGACAAGAAGGAATAACCTCTTTTCGTTTGATCTCGAAGGCACTGCCTTACGCAGTGCCTGTTTTCTTTGCCCACAGAAACCGACCCCACTTGTACATGTCCGCTCGTGTCTCACGCCCGTAATCTTGCCGCCGGGTTTGTCATCTCCATAGACTTCTCTGAATGGCCTTCACCAAGACTCAGATCGGCATTGCGGTCGGCGCCGGAGCACTGCTGGTGCTGGTGTTCGTCGGATACCTCTGGTGGCTGAGCAATCAGGGGCCGGTGCTCGCGCGATCGGAAGATAAGGATCCGCTGACCGGCCTGCCGGTGAGTATCAAGATGAACCCGCTCCGCGACCGCTCGACCGAGAAGGCCGCCAACACCTTTCTGCGCGAGTTGCGCGACGGGCACTGCGACGAATTGCTCAGCAAGTGGGAGCACGACTACCACAAGAAGTACGCGAAGTATATTTGCAGTTCCGAAGCGCAACATCCGCTGCTTTCCTGGCAACTCGTGGATTGGGAAGATGCGCCGCCCCTGGTAATCCTTCACTATCGCGCCAAGCGGCCCAGCAACGCGGGCCCGGCTCAGCCCGGAATCGATCAGGACCTGTTCACCGTCACCATGGAGCACCAGGCCGTCGGATGGACCGTCACGAAGTACGACGCGATGTACTGATCCGCGTGATAAAAATGCAATGAATGTCTCCCGCCCCTCTTGAACCGAAGTCGTCTCCTGCGCGCAACATTTATGTCTTCGGGATCACCTCGTTCTTCAACGACACTGCGACCGAAATGGCGTATTGGGTGCTGCCCGCGTTTCTGGTTTCGCTCGGAGCTGGGCCGGCGCAGTTGGGACTGATTGAGGGCATCGCTGAGAGCGTCGCATCGTTCGCCAAACTTTTTTCGGGATATCTCACCGACCGTCTCGACCGCCGCAAGCCGCTCGTCGTGGCAGGGTATTTCGCCGCCAATGCGGTAAAGCCGGTGCTTGCCGTGGTCACGGCGTGGTGGCAGATTCTGCTCATTCGCTTCACCGACCGGCTGGCCAAAGGGGTTCGGGGAGCGCCACGAGACGTGATGGTGGCGGAGTCGGTCGGCAAGGACCGCCTCGGTTCCGCGTACGGGCTCATCCAATCGATGGATTCGGCAGGTGCGATCGCGGGACCGTTGCTGGCGCTCCTGTTGCTTGCACGATATGGAATGCGTGGCGTTTTCTGGGCCGCAGCGGCTCCCGGAGCGCTGGCGATTGTGGTTGCTATATTCGGCATCCGGGAGACTCACCGCCGCGCGGCCACTCCAACCGATCCGAAACCGGCGAAGCCGGCCGCGCCGGCTGCACTCCCCCGCGCGCTGCCCGGCGCGTTCTACGTCGTTCTGTCTGCTGTGACTTTGTTCTCGCTGGGAAATTCGAGTGACATGTTCCTGGTGATGCGAGCTCAGAATGCCGGCATACGGGTAGCGCTGGCGCCACTGCTCGGATTGGTCTTCAATATTACTTACACGCTGGGCTCGTGGCCCGCCGGGTGGTTCAGCGATCATTTTTCGCGGAGTGGCCTTTCACGACGATGGATCGCGGCGGCCGGGTACCTGATCTTTGCAGCGGTCTATTTCGTTTTTGGCTGGGCGCCCTCGACGCTGGCAATCTGGGGCAGTATGGCCGTGTATGGCTTGTATTACGCGCTGACGCAGCCGGTGCTGAAGGCCTTAGTAGTGGAAGCTGTAGGACAAGAAGTGCGCGGGCAGGCGCTGGGCGTCTACTTTTTTGTGACCAGCGTGGCCACGCTTGCGGCCAGCCTGATTACCGGGGAACTCTGGAAGCTCTACGGAGCGAAAGTTCCTTTCTACGTTTCTGCAGGAGTTGCGCTGATCTCCGCGCTGATGCTGCTGATTTCATCCAACGGGCAGACGAAATCGAACTAGAGCAAAACAATCGCGAACCGTTACGCCCGCCAAGCGCAGCGGTTCGCGATGCGCCACTACAGTGATGCTGAACCACCAGGCGTTTCCGCTTCCGGCTGCGCGGTCCCGTTCTTGATTGCTTCGTCGAGGAGCTCTTTCATCCGGTGGGTAGCTTCGCGGGCCAGCTCGCCTTGTTGTCGGCCCAATTCGCCTTGCTGCCGGCCGAGTTCCCCTTGTTTTTCTCCCAGTGCGCCCTGCTGCTCGCCCAGTTTGGACTGTTCTTCGCCCGCCTTGGATTGAAGCTCGCCAATCTGACTCTGGATTTGCCCGATTTCAGATTGCAGCCGGCCTACCTGCTCCACTGTCGCTCCCGAACTCAGTTGCTTCATCTCGGCCTTGAGTTTTTCGAGTTCCGCTGTCAGGTCGGGAACGTTGACTCGAACCTGCTCCATTCGGGACCCGAGCGCTTCCTGCTGTTTTCCCAAAGCTTCCTGTTGCTTGCCGAGTTCTTCCTGCCTTTTCCCTAACTCCTCTTGTGGAGCCCAGAGCTTGCGCGCACGATCGATCGTGGCCTGATCGCGAATGATGTACGACTTCTCGTCGCGCTGGAACCAAATGAAGTCACCGGAGATTCGCTTTCTAAGCTTTTCGACATGGTGGGCATCATCCGTCGAGCCGGACATCGTAAGGGAATCGGTCTTCCCGGTGACAATGACGAACCGCTGCTCATCGTCGTAGCCGTAGGCATAAGAATAGCCAGTTCCACCGGATGAGGACGAACTCGACGACTGGTTGGCCTGCGCGGCGGGAGATGGCAGGGTGGGTTGAACTGCAGCGGGGGCCGCATTCATTGCCGCGGGCGCAGCTTCGGACGGCGGCAATACGGAATCATTGGGAGACGCCGACGGTGCCACGGCGGTGCCGGGTGCCGATGGCGCCTGATCGTGCGCAAGTTCCGGTCTTTGCGACTCCTGATTGTGGGCGACCGGGCGAACCGATGCCGCAAGATAAATCGCGGGAATCGCGAGTGCGACGATCGCGACCGCAAGGGATTTCTTCAAACCCATAGTGACAGCTCCTTTCCAAGCCAGAATTCTTTCCACTCTCTCTTCTGCCTGACCTGCCTTGCCCATCGAAACCCCTTGCCACCACACGCGTCCGGGTGCCGCCTGCACGGTTTCAAAGAATCCCAGCAGAGTTCTGGCATATTGGTTGCGATCGGCGCCGGACGACAAGGCCGCCTCATCGCTGGCTTCCTCGGCCAGATCGGCAAGATGCCGGTCGAGCCACCACGCGAGGGGACTGAACCAGAAGATGGCGCGATGCAGAAGGGAAAGGCGTTGCGTAAAGGCGTCGCGGCGCGCGACGTGCGAGAGTTCGTGTGCGAGGACGGCATCCAGCTTTGCCTCATCCCATTCGCTCCACGCAGGCGGCAAAAGGATCGTGGAGCGTAGTGCGCCCATCGTGACCGGCACCGAAATCAACTCGGATTCGGCGATTGGCGGATCGACCAGCCCGCAGCAACGCGCCCGTTCCCTGAGCTTCCGGGTCACGCGCGGGTCGAGAATTCGTTGCGATCCTTTCATCAGCCGGTGGCCGAGAGCGAGCGCCACAATCAGGCGCACGAGCAGAAGCAGAGCGACGGCGAGATAGACTCCGGCCACGACTGCGCTCCATCCCATGGAACGTTGGAACGAAGATGCTGCGGGCGACAGTGCCAATGCCTGAGCGCTATACAGCTGCGCCTGGCCCGGAGACGAAGAGATATGTTTCGTGATCGCCTGCTTGGCGGCTGGAGATGAGTCTTCTGTTGCGCTCGGAATCGTTGTATCGGGCGCCGAAACCGTCACCACGCCGCTAGATCGCACGTCCTCGTGAATCAGAAAGCTGGGCATGGGAACCGCGAGCGGCGGCAGCATCCATCCGAGCAAAGGCATGGCGAGCGCTGCGTAGAGCACCGCCGTCCAGGTAAATAGGCGCACCGAAGCTGCTTTCACCCGGAAGACGGTCAGCCCAAGCCCCGCGGCTCCAGCCAGGGCAAGCGTGCGCACAGCGGGGGTCGCGAGCTGGATGAGCAAAGTTGTTACGTCCGGGCCTGTCGACTTCAGGCTTGTCGGCGCCTGCAGGATGGTGGAGATCAGCGTCATCGGTTTGTCTTCCTATCTCCGCTTACTTCCGCGACTTTCGTTCGGCGGCGGTCCCTTCCGCAACAGTTCTCTCGTTCTCCGCGATTTTGCGCGCCAGGCGTTCCAGTTGTTTGCGGTCGAGCACCGCGTTGTCGACCATGCCGATCACGAGCTGCTCCGCCGACCCGCCGCAAAAGCGGTCGATGATGCCCTTTACCGCGCGGACCGCGACATTTTGCCGGGCGTCCGAGGCTCGGTAAATAAACGTCCTCCCTTCCACCTCATGTTCCAGGTAGCCCTTTTCCTCGAGCCGCCGCAGAACAGTGCGGATGGTGGAGTCTTTCATCGGGCGGGATCCGGCCAGCCCTTCGCGGCATGCTTCAGACGTGGATGGGCCGTGCGCCCAGATGTAATCCATGACGTTCTGCTCGACTTCTCCCAAGCTCTTTAGACGTGCCTGCTTTGTGTTAGTCATTGTAGCGTTACAATTTGTAACAGATAGGCGGAAGGCTGTCAAGGAGAAAAGCGCAGGTCTGCTGCTAGATGGACTTCGGCGGTGAAGACGGCCGGGAGAAGGCTTTCAGCCACAGCAGGATCAGGATTTGCGCTCCGATTCCAGCGCAGGTATCGAGAACCACGTCTTGCCAGCGTCCCGTGCGGGATGGAATGAAACTCTGATGCCACTCGTCGAGACTCGCCACCAGCGCCGTCCCAAGCACCGAAATGTTCGCCCAGCGAAGCGTCCACTTCAGATGGCCCATCACTGGCAACGTCTCACGCCAGGCGCGAAATAGCAGGATGCTCAGCAGGCCGTAGCCGAAGACATGCCCGCCTTTGCGGATGTAGAAATGCCAGTATTCGAAGCGATCCGGGTCCATGCCGAACAGAAAATGCAAAATGGGATAGAGAATCCGGCCGGTGTTGTGGGCAGAAAGATACGCAGTCGACTCGATGGCGATTACGATCAGCCATAGAATAGCGGCGATCCATGCTTTGAGGACTTGATGGCGGTCGGAAGTCACGCCGGTGGCTGTTAACATCCCCACTCTTCGCGCAGGAAGCTCGCGAGAAATGGGGCCCTCAGATTTAGATTGACGCGGCGCGAGTCGTGCTTACTCAATCGCATAATTCGGAGCCTCGCGGGTGATCATGACGTCGTGCACGTGACTTTCCCGCAGGCCGGCGCCGCTGATGCGCACGAAACGCGTTTTCTGCAAAAGCTCCGGAATTGTCGAACAGCCGCAGTAGCCCATGCCCGATTTGAGCCCGCCAACCATCTGATAAATGATCATGGCGACTGAACCGCGGTAGGGAACGCGTCCTTCAATGCCTTCGGGAACCAGCTTGTCGAGACGGTTGGATTCGCCGTCCGACGCAGAACTCGCGGCGGAAGAATCAGCCGCTGTGCTCTGGAAATAGCGCTCGCTCGATCCTTGAGCCATGGCGCCGATCGAGCCCATGCCGCGGTACGACTTGAATGAGCGGCCTTGATACAGAATTAATTCTCCCGGACTTTCGTCGGTGCCGGCGAAGAGAGATCCGATCATCACTGCACTTGCGCCGGCAGCGAGCGCCTTCGTAACATCGCCCGAATACTTGATCCCGCCGTCGGCAATGATGGGAACGCCGGAATCCTTGGTGGCGCGGTAAGCCTCGGCGATCGCGGTGATTTGCGGCACGCCTGCTCCGGTCACGACGCGCGTGGTGCAAATCGAGCCGGGACCGATGCCGACTTTGATGCCATCGGCGCCGGCGCGCGTAAGCTCGCACGCTCCGTCAAAGGTGGCCACGTTGCCTGCCAGCAAATCCACCCCGGGCAGCTTCGATTTCACCAGCTTCACCGCGTCGAGCACTTTGGACGAGTGGCCGTGGGCGCTGTCGATGGCAAGAACGTCGACCTTCGCTTCCGCCAATTCCTGCGCGCGTTCGAGAAAATCTCCCGTCGCGCCAATCGCTGCGCCTACGCGCAGACGGCCATGAGAATCTTTGGCGGCGTTAGGGTACTTCAATTTTTTCTGAATGTCCTTGACCGTGATCAGACCCTTCAGACTGTACTTGTCATCGACGACCAGAAGTTTTTCAACGCGATGCTGATGCAGAATTTTTTCTGCTTCCTCCAGCGTCGTTCCCACCGGAACCGTGATGAGATTTTTCTTGGTCATCACCTTGTCGATGGGAATATCGAAGCGGGTTTCAAAGCGCAGATCGCGGTTGGTCAGAATGCCGACAAGTTTTCCGTGCTCCGTGATCGGCACGCCGGAAATCTTGTACTTGCGCATGACTTCGAGCGCGTCGCTGACCCGGTCCGTCGGCGACATGGTCACCGGATCAACGATCATGCCGCTCTCGGAGCGCTTCACCTTGTCAACTTCGTTGGCCTGCTGCTCGATGGTCAGATTGCGGTGAATAATGCCGAGCCCGCCCTGCTGCGCCAGCGCGATGGCCATGTGCGATTCGGTGACCGTGTCCATGGCGGCGCTCACGACGGGAATGTTCAGACTGATGTTGCGCGTCAGCTGCGTCTGGGTGCTGGCCTGCGCCGGAACAACATCGGAACGAGCGGGCAGCAAAAGCACGTCATCGAAAGTGAGCGCCTCAGGAACGGGAAAATGAATCATAATTCCTTGAATTCTCCCAGGTTGTGGGTGAATGTTTTTATTGTAGAGAGCAGCAGGAGATTGGGCAAATGGCGAGTTCGTTGCGAATGGCGAGTGAACCCTGGACTTAACGCCAACTATGCTTCCAGTAAAGTGTAGGGACTTCAAGCGATTTACGCGTACCGACCGCCGGTGGCCGGGTCAATGAGTGAAATCGAGATGTTTCACCCAACGATTGGCCGCAAAACTCGAATACAATTCATCATGTGATGAGGGGTGGATACATTCCGTGGTTCGTCCTGTTGTTTTTATGTTGCGTGAACCCTGCCAGTTTCGGCCAGAGGGTGACGATTCGTATCATCCATGTCACAAGTGAAAACCCGTTCACGAATAAAGAGGTCTATGTTTCTGGGTTAAGCGAACAGGCAACTACGGTGCACGACGAACGGCTGAAACTCACCAAGAAGCCGATTCGAGCGGACCTGAGCCTTATGACCGATAGCAAAGGCGAAACCATTTTCGACCTTCCCAACCCTGTGCCCGCTTACGTCTATGTTCGGCCTGTGTTTAGCGAGCGGGTTTGGGATTGCACCTGCTTCGTAAGGATTCGTACAGACGAACTGTTGCAGAAAGGCATCATTTTCATTTCGTACGCTGGACGCAAAGAACCGAAGCCATCCATTCAGCCAAAGGCAGGAGAGGTCTTGTTTGTGATGAGGCGAACACCGTTGTGGTGGCAACTTCTCTATCCCATTGAGAAAGGCTAGTTCTTCGGTGGTCGGTCTCAGGCGCACATTCCGCGTCCAAGCGAGATAACTGTCGTTACCAGGCGATAGCGCTCAAAGTCCCTCTTGCTTCTCTGCCCCCCGGTTTGTCTTTTTCCCCTCCACGGGCGTATATTAAGAAACTGAGAACTGCTGTGTACCGGCATTTGGCGAAGCACACCAGTGGGCGCAAGCCCACTTTTTCGTTGGAGCCCCTTCGGGTGTAGCCGCCATCGCCTGTAAGTTATTAGATTCATGGCGCTTGACGTTGATCGTGTGCGGGAAATTGCGGACCGGGTCGCGGCTTCGGGCGGTCTCGAAGTCGTGGAAGTCGAGTTTCTCGGCGGAGGCAAGTCGCGCATGCTGCGGGTATTTCTCGATAAGCCTGCGGCGGGAACCGATCCACTCGCGGGAGTGACGCATGAAGACTGTGCGAACTTCAGCCGCGAATTTGGGACGATTCTCGATGTGGAAGACGCGATGCCCGGCTCTTACACGCTCGAAGTTTCGTCGCCAGGGCTTGATCGGAAGTTGATCAAGGCGGCAGATTTTACGCGGTTCACGGGAAGCCGCATGAAATTGATGACGCGGCAACCGGTGAACAACAACCGGCACTTTGAAGGGCGGCTGGAACGTTTTCAGGATGGCCGCCTGACGCTGGATTTGAGCGTGGCCAGCCACAAGTCGCGCAAGAAAATGGGCGCGGCAGCCGGCGAGAAGATTGAGATTGACTTCGCCAACGTGGAAAAGGCGAATCTGGTTCCGGAGATTTGAAGAAAGCGGCGAGTCGCCAGTGATTTGGGGTCGGCAGACATTTCTGCAACTGGCAACTGGATACTGATTTTTATGCCAAGCGAGCTCTACAACACGATCGACGCACTGAGCCGGGAAAAAGGGATTGATCCGCAGATCGTAGTCAGCGCGGTGGAAGACGCCATTGTCATGGCCACACGCAAGTACTACAAGTCCCAGGAGAATCTGCGCGCCAAACTCGACAAGGAAACCGGCAAGATCAACGCCTTCGCGGTGAAGACGGTGGTGGAGAGCCCGGCCCAGGTGGAAGATCCCAACCTGCAGATCGCACTGGAAGATGCGCGCAAGATTGATCCGTCGCTGGAGATCGGGGGAGAACTTCAGATTCCGAAAGTCACGGAAGGAATTCTGGGACGCATCGCGGCGCAGCTGGCCAAGCAGGTGATCTTTCAGAAGGTGCGCGAGGCGGAGCGCGACACGGTTTACAACGAGTACATCGGGCGCGTCGGAGAAATCGTCAATGCGACCGTGAAGCGCGTCGAGGGTCCCGACGTGATCTTCGACATCGGCAAGGCGGAAGCGCGCATGCCGCGCAAGGAGCAGTCGCGCTTGGAATCGTTTGCGATTGGCGAACGGGTGCGAGTCGTGATTGCCCGCGTCGAGCGTGCGTCCAAGGGGCCCGGCGTTGTGGTTTCGCGAGCGGCACCGGAATTGGTGCAGCATCTGTTCCAGACCGAAGTCCCCGAAATTTATGACGGAACCGTCGTGATCCGGGCCATCGCGCGCGAAGCCGGTGAGCGCACGAAAATTGCCGTCATGTCCAAGGACAAGGATGTGGACGCGGTCGGCGCCTGCGTCGGCATGAAGGGCATGCGGGTGCAGTCGATCATTCGCGAACTGCGTGGGGAAAAGATCGACATTATCGAGTTCCATGAAGATGCCGTAACTTTTGCCGAGAAGGCGCTCCAGCCGGCGAAGGTGAGCCGCGTTACCGTGGTCGATAGTTCCGAGAAGCATCTGGAAGTGGTTGTCGATGACAGCCAGCTTTCGCTCGCCATCGGCAAAAAGGGGCAGAACGTGCGTCTGGCGGCCAAGCTGCTTGGCTGGAAGATCGACATCAAGAGCGAAGAAGAAAAGCGTCAGGAAGTCGAGCAGCAGATGGCTGCGATGGCTCCGGTTGCATCGACGCCGCTTGAAAATGTTCCTGGCCTGGGTGAGGGCCTGGTCGAGAAGCTCAACGCCGCCGGTGTCAGCACCGTGGAATCGCTGGCCGATATGACTCCGGAGCAGCTTGAGGCCATTGAGGGGATCGGCCCCAAAACGGTGGAAAAAATCAGTCTCGCGGTGAATAATTACTTCGCGAGTCTGGAACCGGGCGAGGCGGTTGCCGCCGAAGGTGAAGGCGCGCCGGAAGCGGCGGCTGAAGAGGGGAGCGGCGTCGCCGCCGTGGATGAAGCGGCAGCTCCCGAGGCAGAAGAGCCCGCATCTGTCCCAGCGGAAGCAACGCTCTCAGCGGAAGAAAAACAAGAGCATGAGCCGGCTGACGGCTCGGCTCCCGAAACAACTGAATAAGTCATGACGCGCGCGGAACCCTTGGACGGCGCGCGAATGCAAGATGCTGACTCCGTGAGGCTCGGATGAAGACCTAAGCACAACGCGGGGTACAAGAAAGGCCGGATGAGCAAGGTTCGAATCAACGATCTCGCTAGGGAGCTGGAAGTCAAAAGCAAAGCCATTCTCGACGTTCTGCCGATCGTCGGAGTGACGGAGAAGAAGACCCATTCCAGTTCTCTCGAGGATTTTGAAGCGGAAAAAGTGAGGGCACACCTGCGTGGCTCGTCCGAAGCGCCGGCGCAAAGTGCGAAGTCTGCACGGCCACTGCGCGGCGAAGAAGAAATCAAGACCAAGATCGATCTGTCGCACATCTCCCGGCCGGGCGATGTGCTGAAGGCCATCACGCAGCAAAAAGAGGCCGTCGCGCCGCCGCCGGCTCGGCCCACTCCTCCACCAGTCGTGGCCAAGCCAGTGGTTGCGTCTCCGGTCGTCAAGCCTGCTCCGGTTGTCTCAGTGCCTCCGGCGCCCCGGCCTGCGGTTGTAGCACCGCCCGAAAAGCCGGCTGCTCCCGTGACGGTCTCTGCGCCGCCTCCTGTAGCTGCGCCGCGTCCCGCGCCGCCTCCGCCAGCCGCGGTCGTTGCGCCTCCCGCGCCCCCGGCGCCCCCGATTACTGCTTCCGCAGCGCCGCCGGCTGTTGCTCCGCCGCCTCGTCCAACGCCGCCCCCGGTCGCGGCAGCGCCGCAGCCTCCAGCGCCTCGGATGATTGTCCCGCAGACAGGGCCGCGCCCGGTTTACAAAGCTCCGCCGCCGCGTCCAGTTGCGCCCGGAGCGCCCTCCGCCATAGCCGGAACCGCGCGTCCGGCGCCAGGACGTCCTGTTCCCGGGCAACCGATTTTTCAACGCCCACGTCCCGCCGCTCCGGGAGCGACGGGACCGCGTCCGCCGCTGCGTCCCGGCGAGCGCCGTCCCATGCATCCTACCCGGCAGGCGCCGGCAGGAGCGCGTCCCATCGGCGTTGGCCCGGGATTGCCACCTCCGGGACCGGTTCGTCCCGGCAGCCGTCCAGGAGCTCCGGCGCGACGGCCCGGCCAGCGCTACGTTCCGCGCGGCGTAAAAGAGGGTCCGATGAAGGGCTACGTTCCGCCGCCACGCATGGTGGTGTCGAACGAGCCGATGCCGATCACTCGTAATATCACCATCACCGAAGGCATCAGCGTCAAAGATCTGGCGGAGAAGCTCGATGTTCGCGCGAAGGACTTGATTTCGCGGTTGCTCGCCCGTGGCGTTTTCGCCACCATCAACCAAACGCTCGATGCCGAACTTGCCAGCGAGATGGCGCGCTTCTTCGGCGCCGATACCAATGTGATCAGCTTCGAAGAGCAGGCCTCGAAAGATATCGATGCCGCGGCTGCAGCCAGCGGAGAGGAATCGGTCGCCGAAGTCACTCCTCGTCCGCCCGTGGTCACGATCATGGGCCATGTTGACCACGGCAAAACCACATTGCTCGACTCGATCCGTTTGACCAACGTTGCCGAGGGAGAAGCCGGCGGCATCACGCAGCACATCGGCGCGTACAAAGTTCGCATTACCGATAAGGAATCTCCGGCATACGGCCGCGAGATTGTGTTCCTCGATACGCCCGGTCACGAAGCGTTCACGCGCATGCGATCGCGCGGCGCGAAAGCCACCGATATCGTGGTGCTGGTCGTGGCAGCCGATGACGGCGTCATGCCACAGACACTGGAAGCCATCGATCACGCCCACGCGGCCGAGGTTCCGATCATCGTTGCGGTAAACAAGATCGATAAGCCGGAAGCGATGGCCGACCGTGTCAAGAAACAACTTGCCGATCGTGGCCTGGTGCCGGAAGAGTGGGGCGGCAAGACGGTATTCGTCGACGTCTCGGCGAAAAAGAAAACGAACCTCAATCTGCTGATGGAAATGATCTGCCTGGTCGCCGATCTGGCCGAGCTCAAGGCGACCCCGGAGCGTGCCGCTACCGGCGTGGTCCTCGAAGCAAAACTCGATCGCGGCCGCGGACCTGTGGCCACGGTCCTGGTGCAGAACGGCACACTCAATGCGGGAGATAACTTTGTCGTGGGCAACGTCTACGGCAAGGTGCGTGCCATGTTTGACGATCGCGGCGCTGCTCTGGAATCTGCGCCGCCCTCCACGCCCGTGGAAATTCTGGGCATGGAAGGCCTGCCGCAGGCCGGCGATCAGTTTGTCGTCGTGGCGGATCGCGACAAGGCCCGCGGCATCTCCGAATATCGCGAGCAGAAAGCCCGCGAAGCTGCCTTGGCGAAGAGTTCGCGCGTCTCGCTCGAAGGATTAGCCGAACAGATCAAGACCGCCGGCACGAAAGAACTGAACGTTATCCTGAAAGGCGACGTGGGCGGTTCGGTCGAAGTGCTCAGCGATCTGCTGGCGAAGCTTTCGAACGAAAAAGTTCGTTTGAAACTGCTGCGCTCTGGCGTGGGCGCGATTACCGAAACCGACGTGCTGCTGGCCTCCGCTTCCAACGCCATCATCATCGGCTTCAACGTGCGCCCCGAGCGCAAGGCACAGGAACTGGCCGAGCAGGAGGGCGTCGACATCCGCCTGCACTCGATCATTTACGAACTCCAGGACGAGATCAAGCGCGCTATGAGCGGCTTGCTCGAGCCGACGATCAAAGAGACCTACCAGGGACGCGCCGAGGTGCTCGAAACCTTCCGCATCCCGAAAGTGGGAACCGTTGCCGGCTGCCGCGTGATCGATGGCTTGATCAAGCGCGATTCCGAAGTGCGGCTGCTGCGCGACAACGTCGTTGTCTTCAAAGGCAAGGTCGGATCGCTGCGCCGCTTCAAAGACGATGCCAAGGAAGTTCACAACGGCATGGAGTGCGGCATTTCGATCGCGAATTACGGCGACGTCAAGGTCGGCGACGTGATCGAGGCCTTCGCCACCGAGCGCATCGCCGCGGAAGTAATCGCGTAAAACAGGGCCAGTGATCAGGGGCCAGTGGTCAGTAAGACCAGCCCTGCATTTGTTTTGCCGGTCACTGATCACCGATCACTGGCCACTGACCACTGACATCGCCTTCCTCACCCTCCGATCTCCACATCGAACCTGCCGCAGTCACAACTTACGGTTCGTATAATTCGGCGGGAACCGGCGGTGTGACCGTGATGGCCGATGTTTCCTGGCCTGTCACCAGAACTTGCCCGTTGTTCAAAAGAGTAGCCGAGAGGAAAAAGCGCGAGTAATTCGTCGGCGCATCGAGGATGAATAACCCCGAGGCCGGATCGTAAAGTTCCGATATGTTCATTAATTGCTGAGAGGAAACACCGCCGCCCACAAGCAACACTTGACCGTTCGTGAGCAATACAGCGGCATGCCCCTCTCGGCCAACATTGAGGGACCCGGTATCGGAAAATGTCCCGGCCGAAGGATCATACAGTTCACCGGACAAAGCTGCGTTGTCGGCGCCTGAACCACCCGCGATGAGCACATTTCCGTTTTGCAGGAGCGTCGAGGTATGGCCAGAGCGCGCCGTGATCAGAGATCCAGTAAAAGAGAATGTTCCAGTCGTTGGGTCATAAAGTTCCGCGGAGGCAAAGGGGGAGCCCCCGTTAAGGCTGCTGCCCCCTGCCACAAGCACTTGCCCGTTGTTCAGCAACGCAGCGGGAGCTGTACGCGCGGTGTTGAGCGATCCCGTAGCAGAGAAAGTTCCCGCGACCGGATCGTAGAGCTCAGCGCTGGCGAGCGTGAAATACATATAGCCATCAGTCGTACTTGCACCTCCTGCTACCAGGACCTTGCCGCTCGGCAGAAGCGTCGCGCTATGGCCCGTACGCGAAGTGACCAGCGATCCTGTGGCGGAGAAAGTTCCGGAAGTTGGGTCGTAGATCTCCGCAGAGGAGAGGGTCGGCAAACTGTTACTGCTGCCGAAGTTATATCCGCCTGCGATGAGCACCGTGCCATTTTGCAGCAGAGTGGCGGAATGGGCGCAGCGCGACGTCACGAGCGAACCGGTAGTGGTGAAATTTCCAGTGGTGGGGTTATAGAGCTCGGCGGATGACAGGGGGATATTTCCATTGCGTCCTCCCGCGACCAGCACCATTCCGTTCTGCAGCAGAGTGGCAGTGTGGCAGTCGCGTGCGATGCTTGGCGTGCCAGTGTCAACGAAAGTGCCGCTCACTCCTTTGATCGTGAGCGTGGCAACGTTGCTCGTGACACTGCGGCCATAGTTATCACTGACGACCACATAGAACTGCTCCCCGGTATCCGCGCTCGTCAGCGCAGGCGTGCCGTATACATCGCTGTTGTCTCCGCTGATGGCCACCGCATTCTTGTACCACTGATAACTCAGGATGCCTCCTCCACCGGCATTGACGGCAAAGTAGGTCGAGATGCCGCCCGCTACAGTTTGACTGGCTGGCTGGGTGATGATGTAGGGCGCCTGCGGTAGAACCGTAATATTGACTGTCGCGTTTGTGCTGCCGCCGGTGTTACTGGCGGTAATCATGTAACTTGTTTGTGCGGATTGCGCCGCTGGTGTGCCGCTAATGACTCCCGTTGTTGGGTCTACGGACAATCCTTGCGGCAGAGCACCGGCGAAGCTGGTTGGAGTTCCCCCAGCGCTACTCCAGCTTGGCGTATCGGGCGCGATAGCCGCGGCCACGGCATAGGTCGCCGGATTCACGCTGTAAGTCAGGGCCGCCGGGGCGATGTCGTTGACCGTGATGCTGATCGTGGCGCTGCCGCTTCCGCCCGAGTTGCTCGCCGTGACCATGTAATTTGCCTGCGCTGTGACTGCGCTTGGGGTGCCGCTGACCACACCGGTGGTGGTGTTAAGAGACAGTCCCGCCGGCAATGCGGGCGACACGGAATAAGACGTCGCCGCTCCTCCGCTATCAGTCGGCGTGTCGGGCGTAATGGCCGTGCCTCTTGTGTAGACGGCGTTGCTTGCGGCGTAGGACAGTATCGGCGGCTGAACAGTCTGGCTCGAGTTGGATGATGCGCAACTGACAAGGAATAGTATGGCCGCCAGAGTCGGAAGCATAAATAAAATCCGCGTCGGCGACCTGCGCGAATTTATACTTCGAGGGAGAACCACAGAAAAAAGCGTCGCGCGCGAGAACGATCCAAGAACCACGCGAACAGATTTCCGCAGGTCAATCTGCATAACAAGCCTCGTAAAAATCTTCTGATTTGTTACCGAATTTCAAGGGGCCCGGCAACGCGCGAGTATAGGATTGAATCACCGCAGAAGCAAGCGTGTGTCACAGATGGAACGTTTTGAACTGGCTGCTGAGCCTTGCCACTAGCCCCTGCATGATTGCCTTCCTCACGCTCGAACTCCACATCGAGGCCGCGCAGTCCCTCAAAGATCGGCGCCAGGTTGTCCGCAGCTTGAAAGACCGGCTGCGCACCGGTTTCAACGTCTCGGTCGCGGAACTCGACGCGGCGGAGCTTTGGAATCGCGCCACCATCGGCGTCGTCAGCATCTCCAACTCCCGCGCCTATCTCGATGGCCTGATGAAAAAGGTCGAGCGCGCGGCCACGCGCATCGCCAACAATCACGGCGCCGATATCGCCGATTCGTTTGTTGAATACTTCTAGCCCCGGCGCGACCGCCCGCGAAAATGCAACAGCTCCTAACACATTGTTACCTCCGTACTTACCGCACTTCGGCAAATGCGGAGCACAATAGCGCTGCGTACGACGTCTTCGCCCAACACGCGCATGCGTTTTTCTGATATTCTCATGCGTTTTACTTGAGGTGCGTTGCCGTGGAAAAGCGCGGGCTGAAGTACCATCGCGGGCGGGTGGGCGAGGCGTTGCGTGAGGAGATTGAAACGCTCGTGGAAGGAGAATTGGCTGATCCCCGCATCGGCCTGGTGAGCGTCACTGCGGTCCATATCGCCGATGATGGGCGGTCCGCAGAGGTTTGGGTCAATGTCGAGGGCGACGACGCGGAAGCGGACCGGAGTCTGGAAGGCCTGGAAGCTGCCCGCGAATATATCCGCCATGAACTGGTCGAGCGGCTGCGCTTGAGACGCGCCCCGGAATTGTACTTCCGCCTCGATCGCGCGGAACTCGACAAGGCTCGCGTCGAAGAATTGCTGGCCCGCGCAAAAAAACGAAACAAGGCGCAAAAGGACGACGGTGGAGAGAAGTCATAGCGGCATCGAGGATGTGCTCCAGCAGATCGGACAGCACGAGCGATTCGTGCTGACCTCGCACGCCCGGCCTGACGGGGACGCCGTCGGGTCGGCGCTGGCCTGCTGTCAGGTTCTCCGTGCTTTGGGCAAGCACGCCGATGTCGTGCTGCACGACGGCGTCCCGCGCATTTATCGTTCGCTTCCTTTTGCCGATCAAGTCGTGCAGTCCAGCCGCGTCGTCGGCAGCTACGAGGCGGCAATCATTTTGGAATGCGACAGCATCCACCGCACACGCCTGGAGGGATTGGAAGACCGCTTTCTGATTAGCATCGATCATCATGTCAGCGGACGTCCCTTTGCTCATGTGAACTGGATCGATCCCCACGCGGTTGCCACGGCAGAGATGGTCTTTCGCCTGGCCCGCGAAGCGGGCGTGAAGTTTTCTCCTGACATTGCAACTTGTCTTTACACTGCTCTGATGACCGACACCGGCTCGTTCATGTTCCAGGGAACGAATGAAAACACGTTCGCTCTGGCACGCGAACTCGTGCTGGCCGGCGCCGACCCGGCACACTGCGCCCGCGGCATTTATTTCGCGCACTCGGTGGCAAAAATCCGGCTGCTCGGCGAGGCTTTGCGCAATCTGAGTGTCGAGGGGCATATCGGATACGCCTGGGTCACACAAAAGCAAATGGAACGATGCAGCGCCCTCGAGGAAGATTGCGAAGGCCTGGTGAACTACGTCCTGTCGATCGGCGGCGTCGAGGCGGCCGCCTTTTTCCGCGAGTTACCCGATGGCCGATACCGGGTGAGCTTGCGCAGCAAAGGCAAGCTCGACGTTGCGCACGTGGCAGAGAGTTTCGGCGGCGGAGGCCACGAGTGCGCCAGCGGATGCTCGGTCGACGGTCCACTCGCCGAGGCCGTGCGCCAGGTGCTCTTCCAGATTCGCCGGGGCCCTTCCGTACAATGAGACACCATTTTGCGGTTGAGTGATTCTAGGGTTGAGCGACTCGAGATCCTCGGGCGAATACAGGAATCAATCGCACAATCAAAAATCGCTCTACCATCAAGCTCCCCATGACCGCTCGCACGCGCACCGATGTGTTGCTCCTGGCCGGCTTCTGCGCATTTCTCTTTTTCTATGGCGCGGGACAGTTTGGACTGATCGGCGCCGACGAGCCCCGCTACGCGCAGGTCGCCCGCGAGATGCTCGAGCAGCACAACTGGATCACTCCGACGCTCAGCGGGCATCCCTGGCTCGAGAAGCCGCCGCTGTACTACTGGCAAGCGATGCTCGTGTATTCCGTAATCGGCGTCAGCGATGTGGCGGCTCGGATTCCTTCCGCGATTGACGCCACGCTGCTGGTTGTCGCGGTCTATCTTTTCTTTCGCCGGCTTCGCCGCGGAGTGGAAGTCGACGCGGCACTGATGACGGCATCGTGTGCGGGAATCATCGGCTACTCTCGCGCCGCATCCATGGACATGCCGCTGGCCGCCGCCTTCTCGATCGGAATGCTTGCCTGGTGGGCGTGGCGCGGAAGCGGGACAAAAATCTTTCTCGCATTCTTCTATCTATGCATGGCGCTGGGAGCGCTGGCGAAAGGGCCGGTCGCGCCGCTTCTGGCGGCGGTTGTCATCGTTCTGTTCGCGGCGGCGACGCGCGAATGGCGGCTGGTGATCCGCACCCTTTGGCTGCCGGGCATTATTTTATTCTGCGCGGTCGCTCTGCCCTGGTACGTCGCGGTGCAAATGCAGAATCCGCAGTTCTTCCGAGAATTCATTCTTGAGCACAACCTCGCGCGCTTCTCGACCAATCTTTATCATCATCCCGAGCCAATTTGGTACTACGTTCCTGTGCTGGTTCTGGCGCTCGTGCCCTGGATCGTCTTTGTTGCCGCGGCAATCGCGGAGACCATACGAGTCTGGTGGACGGAGAGGACGACGCGGGAAACCATCTCCGGCGATCATGATCTCGAATTTCAATTCCGCCTCTTCGCCTGCATCTGGTTGATCGTGCCCGTCCTGTTTTTCTCCGTCTCCCAGTCGAAACTTCCCGGCTACATTCTTCCTGCGATTCCAGCCGGCGCGGTTTTGCTGGCAGACTATCTCTGGCAGCGTCTTATACAAGAGGATCAACATGTTTGGAAGTGGCTCGCCCTGCTGCATGCTGTCGTCGCCGCAGCACCGCTTGTTCCGGCTCTACTGATTGTTTCTGTCGTGACTCGGCATCACTTGCCCGGCGGCCGGCCCATGCTGCTTGCCTTGGCCATTGCCCTCGTGCTTTGCGCAGCGATTGCCCTGACCCTTGCCAGCCGGTTACACCTGCGCATGCTGCGCTTTGTCACGCTGATTCCATTGGTGCTCGCGGTCGCCGCCGTGCTGCGTCTTGGAGGAAGTTCCATCGACCGAACGCTTTCGGCGCGCCCGCTGGTGGTCGAACTCTCTGCCATGGAGACGCACACTTTACCCGTCGCAGTCTGCGGCGTGTCGCGCGAACTCGAATATGGGCTGGCGTTTTATCGCGATCAGGCCATCGCGCGTTATGAATCGGGCAGCGTGCCGGCGACCGAACATCTGCTCGTAATGGCGCCGTCGTGGAAGTCGAATGTCACACAACTCACTGCGGGACGGCGCGTGTCGTTTCTCGGACACTACTCAGCGCAGGACGTAGATTATTATTGGGTCGCTCCCGCTGCCGGAAAGCCCTGAGATGTCCGCGAATTGTGAGTTTCTGAAAGGCAGCGATCCTAGAATGAGGTTGCGTTGACCATCGCCCGCGAGGCAATCACCACGACTACTCTTCCGCCACTGGCACTTCTTCCAGTTCTGGCCTGGCCGGTGCTCCCGCGAGCTCTATTTTTCCGTACTCGTATCCTTTTTCAAACGCCTTCAGATTCAGCTCGCGGAAGGTCGGCGGCACTGAGTCGGCCACGGCTTTGCGCACGGCGTCCGCGCTGAGAAGTTCGGTGACTGCCGTGAAGAATCCCACCATCACCGAATTCAACACCATCCGCTTGCCCAGTTCTTCGGCGAAGCGCGTGGCCGGAATGCTATACACTTTCTTGTCGCGATTGAGATTGGAAACGCGTACCAGATCCTCCTCCACAATGAGCAGGCCTCCCGGCTTCAGCTCTGGCGCGAAGCGGTTGTAGGCTTCCTGCGACATGACCACCATCATGTCGGGTTGCGTCACGTAGGGATACAGCACCGGAGAGTCGGAAATGACCAACTGCGCGCTGCACGCGCCACCGCGCGCTTCCGGTCCAAAGTTTTGCGTCATGGTCGCGAAGCCGTTCTCGTAAATCGATGCCGCTTTCCCCAGCACTACGGCCGATAGAATGACGCCCTGACCTCCGAAGCCTGCCACACGAATCTCGGTTAGCCGCATACGCACTCCGTTTCCACCTCGTCTCCCAGGTAGCGATCGCCCAGGGATTCCACATATTGCGCTCGCATCATCGATTGATAGTCTGGGCGGTCGCGGTCCACGAACTTGCCCACCGCGATCTCGCCATTCAGCGTGAGTCCCACTTCGCTGGTGGGCGCGCCGTTCTTCACCTTGCTCTTTTCTTTGTAGTACTTCATCGTATCGAGTCCGTCGCCCATCTTGTTGCGACGCTGGTATAGCGTGGGGCAGGGCGAGATGACTTCGATGAATGAGAATCCCTTTTTCTGGAATGCTTCGCTGATCGAGCGTGACAGTTGTCGCACGTGAAAAGTCGTCCAGCGCGCGACGTAGACTGCACCCGCCGCCTCGACCAGATGCGGCAGATTGAATGCCGGCTCGAACGTCCCATAGGGATTGGTCGAAGTAGTTGCGTGTCCCGGCGTAGTCGGCGCAGTCTGGCCGCCGGTCATCGCATAGATCAGGTTGTTGACGCAGATCACTTTCAGGTCGATGTTGCGCCGCGCCGCGTGGATCAGGTGATTGCCGCCGATCGCTGACAAGTCTCCATCCCCGGAATAAACCACAACATTCAGCTTCGGATTGGCCAACTTCAGTCCGGTGGCAAACGGAATGGCGCGTCCGTGCGTCGTGTGGAAGGAATCGAGCTTTACATAGCCGGCTACGCGCCCCGTGCAGCCGATGCCCGAGACCAGCGCGAGCGATTCGAGATCGATCTTCGATTCAATCAAGGCCCGCGCAAAAGAGTTCACCGTCGTGCCGATGCCGCATCCGGGACACCAGATGTGGGGCATCCGATCGGTGCGCAGAAACGGTTCTACCGGATTCACTGTGTCGTCGATTACGTTCAGCATCGGCTTGCCTCCGCGATGGCGTTGAGAATTTCGTCAGGGTTGTGGACTCCGCCGCCCGCGTGCGACACGGCGACTGTTTTCGCTCGGCCTCCGGCGGCCCGCTCAACTTCGCGCACCATCTGCCCAAGATTGAGTTCCGGAACGACGAAGGCTTTCACGCTTGAAGCCAGATCGGAAATTTTCTTCTCCGGGAAGGGCCATGCCGTGATCAGCCGCAGCTTTCCGACTTTCACGCCACGGTCGCGAGCCATGTCGATCGCTCGCTGGGCCACGCGTGAGGTGATGCCATAAGAAACGACAACCACATCGGCGCCATCCAGCCGGTCTTCTTCAAACAGGCAGATGCGATCGGCAGCGTTGCGAATTTTGTTCTGCAGCCGCCGCACCAGCTTGTCCTGCGTTTGCGGCGTCATGTTGGGATAGCCGCGCTCGTCGTGGGTCAGTCCCGTAACGTGGAACTTATATCCTTCGCCCGCATGCGCCATCTCCGGAACCAGGTCGCCGTTCGTGCCGTAGGGCAGGTAATCCCCCGCCGACTTGTGCGTGTGCTTGCGTGGAACAACTTCAATCTGATCGGCGGGCGGGATGACGACTTTTTCGGTCATGTGGCCCACCACTTCATCCATCATGAACATCACCGGCACGCGGAATTCTTCCGCCAGGTTGAACGCCTTGATGGTCAGATCGAAGCATTCCTGCGGCGAATTCGGGCACAGTGCGATGATCTCGTAATCGCCGTGCGATCCCCACCGCGCCTGCATCATGTCGGCTTGTGCGGGAAGCGTCGGCAGTCCGGTCGAAGGCCCGCCCCGCTGTACGTCGACAAAGACGCAAGGCGTTTCGGTCATGGCCGCGTAGCCGATGTGCTCCATCATCAGCGAGAAGCCCGGTCCCGAGGTTACCGTGAACGCTTTTGCCCCGCCCCACACGCCGCCTTGCAACGCGATCGACGCGGCCAGCTCATCTTCCATCTGGATGAAGCTTCCGCCCACGGTGGGAACGCGCGACGCGAAGCGCTCCACCACCTCAGTCGAGGGCGTGATGGGATATCCCGCCGCAAACCTCGCCCCTGCGGCCAGCGCGCCCTCGCAGCAGGCATGATCGCCGTCAATAAAATGAGTGCCGGTTAGAACACCGTGTGGATCCGCTTTCATTTCGCACCTCCGGCAGTCTTTCCTGCCTTGCCGGCTTCCGCCGGCTTCGCGTCCGTTTTGCTGCCGTAGATCGCGAAATCCGGGCAGTACATGCCGCACAGGTCGCAGCCGCTGCATTTGTCCGGATGCACGACGTGCGGTGGATGGTAACCCTTCGAATTGAAGGCGGAAGAGAGCGCCAGCACGTGCGTGGGACAAAACTCCACGCAAAAGCCACAGGCCTTGCAGCGCTCGACGACAATGGAAACGCGTCCTTTTGCCACTTGATCCCCCAGCGCAGGAGCAACGATCACTCCGATATCCAACTACGCAGGATGCGATTATGCGTTGGAAGGGAATAAGGATGGTGTGATTGCCGTCACAGAACAAGGTGAGGGCAAGCACGAGCGAAGTTCACCCGGAAGTAGAGATAACACTCTGCAATCGTGAGACTTACGCAATTTGAGAGAGCAAACTGTGTCGCCGAATACGAGCCCAGACTGGATTGTCGGTGACCGCAATCACCTAAGAGCGTGTGGAGAAGTACACGCCGTCCCTTCCCTCGCTCGTCTGTTGCCGCCGCATGTTCCTCGGTTTGCCTCCGCTGCGCGAACCCACTACACTCGGAGTTTTGCCATGGTGTTTTCCGCGGTCTGCCCGCGGATGCCGCTGCAGGAGCCCTTTGGAGATTCTTGACCTAAGACACTTTTCTTCCGTCGACCTGCGCCCCTTGCTCGATGATGAGACGCAACTCTGGTCGCGCCTGCTTTCATGGGACTACTCGGGCTCGGCGGAAATGATTCTTCGCTACGTCGATGCGAAGATTCTGCCCGGCTATGCGGCCGTCGACCGCGGCCGCGTCTTCGGCTATTCCTTCTTTGTTTACGAAGGCAGCAAGGGCGTGATCGGCGATCTCTATGTCACCAACGGCAGCCGCCTGCCTGACGCCCGCCAGGTGGAACTCAAACTGTTGACGCACGTGATCGAGACGCTGCAGCAGTCGCCGGGCATTCATCGCGTGGAGGCGCAGCTGCTCGCCCACGACGCCAACATAGTCTCCCGCCCGTTTCTTGAGACCGGATTCCAGCGCCATCCGCGGCTGTTCATGGCATTGCCCCTGGGAAATGCCGCTTCGGAAAAACCGGGAATTCATCCGGATGTCGAGATCCGTTCCTGGATCGACAGCGACTATCAGCCCTCCGCCGCGGTCATCACCGCCGCGTACCGGGGGCATGTCGACGCCCAGATCAACGATCAATACCACACCCTCAGCGGATCGCTGCGCTTCCTCAATAACATCGTGCGCTTTCCGGGATGTGGCATCTTCGACGCGGAATCGTCATTCGTGGCGCTCGACCGCAAGACCAGAGGGCTGATCGCCCTGATCCTCTGTTCGCGCGTGCGCAGCGACGTTGGCCACGTGACGCAGGTTTGCGTTCTGCCCGAGTACCGCTCGCGGCGCATCGGAGAATCGCTCCTCGCCGCCACCATGGGAAATCTGAAGAAGAGAAGTTTCTCGATGCTTTCGCTGACCGTCACCGAAGCGAATGCGCGCGCCGTCGCGCTCTATCGCCGGCTGAATTTCGATACCAAGAGAATTTTCGATGCGTTTGTCTGGCAGGGATAGAGATAAGGAGAGCTTTCAGCCGTGCGCTCTCAGCCGTCGGCCCTCAGCGGTAACGTCGGGCAGAAAGCTATCTCCTGAGCAGCCACATGGCCCAGCCGGCCACCAGCGCCCCGCCGAGGAACATCGCGAAGCAATAGAGACCGTACTTCACCATCTCGCGAGTCGTCTCGCGGTGAGTGATGCCGAACACGATGGAAGCGAACAGAGCGAACACCGTCGCCGCGCTGAAATGATTGAGTGTGATGCTCACTGTGCCCATCCGCGAATTTCGGCTAATACCTGAGAGCTGACAGCCCCTGGCTTCTTCATTGCTTCTTCCCGATGGCGATGTGGTACGCGTCGGCGATGGAAATAAAATTCAGCAGTCCCGCGACGATCATGAATTTCGTTCCATAATCCGCGGTCGCGAAGGCAATCGCGCCCTGGCCCCAATCATTCACCGTGGTCAGAATGTAGAGCCCGCCGGCGCCAAGGTCGCCGACGAAGCCGAGCATGTCGAGAATGTCTCCCCCATTCGCCCGGTAGATGCGGCCCTGCATCGCGAGTCCCAGCAGGAACAAAGTGACGATCGAGGCAAACAACAGCAGACCGCGAATCCAGCGCCTCTGGATCAGGTGTCCGGCGCCCGGAATCAGCCAGCCAACCGCGGGCGCGAGCACCGACATCACGCTGATGCTTTCCGCCGGCGCGGTTTTCGTTTTATCTGTCGTGGAGTTTGCCATTCAGATCGTCACTATCTCTTTCTGGATTTTCCCGGTCACTTCCGCCGACTTGGCGCGCACCAGCACGTTCACCTCGCTGCGCACCCCAAACTCCGGCAGGTAGATGCCGGGCTCGATCGAGAAGCAGGAGTTGGGAAGGATTTGCCGCTCGTCGTGAATCTCCAGGTCATCCATGTTGGCCCCGTTGGAATGGACGTCGGTGCCGATCGAATGTCCGGTGCGGTGAATGAAATAATCGCCGAACCCGGCTTTCTGGATGTGTCCCCGAGTCGCGCGATCCACCTCCCAGCCGGCGATACTTCGCCCGGCCTGGATCGCGTCAAGAACCGTCTTCACTCCCGCATCCCGTGCGCCGCGCACGACCTCAAATACCTCGCGCATGCGTCCCGAGGGTGCCGCACCCACAAAGCCCATCCACGTAATGTCGTAATAGACGGCCCCGGGCGTGTTCTTTTTGCCCCACACGTCCATCAGCACCAGGTCGCCCTCGCGAATCGCTACGGGATGACTGGCTTTCGGCTCGTAATGAGGATTGCCGGCGTTGGCATTGACTGCGATGATCGGCGGATCGTCGGTCATAAGATTTTCGCGGCCGAACGCTTCCACGTACCACTGCTGAATCTCGTGTTCCTTGGTGCCGCCGTTTCGGACCCGCCTTCCAATCTCCTTGAAGGACTCGGCGACAATCGCGTCGATGCTGTCGCGCGCCGCGAAGTGCGACTGAATCTGCTCTTCGCTCCAGGTCGACTCAAACTGCGCCACCAGATCGGCGGAACTGACCACATTCTTGCCCAGCCCGCGCAGCAGGTCGATGGTGCCGCCATCCACCAGCGAGATGGTGAAGACACTGTTGTTCGGCGAGTACTGCATCGCCAGGTCGCGATGATTCGCCAGCATCGCTTTCAACTTGTCGAACAGTTCCTGCCAGCCCGAATACTGGTGTTTCTTGCCGGGTAGCGAATCGAGGTGCCCGGCTTCGATCTTGTGTACCAGCTTCACCGGCTCGCCTTCGGCGGGCACCAGGTAAAACCAGCGCCGTGTCACCATCAGATTCGCGGGCACTCCGAGCACGCGGTAGGCGATCGGATCGCGATGATGATGGTCGTAGAACAGCCACGCATCGATATTGCGCTCACGCAGGGCAGACTGAATGGCGGTGAGGTTCATGGGCAAACCCCTATTGTAAACAAGAGCAAGGATTTGGGCGAGTCGGCCGGGCGTCGGCGGCCGGGAGAGGCCACCTGCGGCGTTACGACTTCTTATCAAGAATCTTCTTCTTTGCTGCCTCCGGGAGCGTCTCGCACGCCGTGCGCAACACCAGCCGCGGCGCTTTCCCCCGAATCTTCATCAGATACGGCACGGTCCGCGTGGCGTCGAATTTCGCCGTCTCGCGCAGCAGCCATCCCAGGCCTTTCTGCACCATGTCGTCCTCGTCGGCGAGAAGCGAATCGCAGAGCTTCACAATTTCCGCGAAGAACATCTTCTCCCGTGACCCGCGAATCAGCGCCACGCAGGCCGCGCGCCGGTGCCACCGGTTTCTGGATTTCGCCCAGCGCAATACCGATCTGGCCCGCGCCGGCCTTGCCACCACCATCGGCGCGATCAGATCATGCACCAACGCGTCGTGATCGGCCCAACTGCTGATGCGGTCGAGCCACGCTTGGAACCGCCGAAATTCCCCATCGCCACATTGCGAGTCGAGATTCTCCAGCAGGAACACCGCCGCAATCTTTTCTTCCAGCACCGAGCCTGAAAACAGTTCGTCGGCAGTCTTCACCAGAAAATCGAAGTCGTGTTCCGGCAGAATTTCCTTCCGGAAGCGCCGCATCGCCCGCCGCAAATCGGCCCCGTACCATCCGTGCGACCGGATTTCATTCTTGAAGAACCATTGCACACCGGCTGCATGCTCGTCTGAGCCCCCGTTTTTCAGAGCGCGACGGATCCGCGCGGCAACTTCGGCCGGAGTGGTTTTCGATGACGCCATAAACCATTCAAAGTTAGAAAAGGCGGCCGCCAGGGCCGCCTCTCGTGCATTTCCTCGTCCCGCTATGCGGCGCGAGACGTGGTCGTGGCCGGACGGTAGCCGCACTCTCCCGCTCGTCTGACGGCCTGCATCGCCTCCTCCGTAGAGAGCAGCGGAGTGGTCTGCACCGACTTACAAGCTCCGCCCGCCGCAAACGCCATGGCGATGGCCGCGGCGCTCACGTTATCGGGCATGTCCGTAATCACCACGACGTCATAATCTCCGAACGAGAACCATGCCGACTCGATCTTGCCTCCCAACCTCTCGATCGCGGGCCGCACGGCCTCGATCCGGTTCTGCGGGTTCGCCACCAGGGCCTCCCAACCTTGCTGCGAATACGCGACTTGCTGCAGGTAATGTGGCATAAACGCCTCCTTTCCATTCGCTCACTGGGGGCGAATGATCCCAGACGTCCGGGCCGAAGTCAAGCTGTCGCTTCCGCCCGGACAAACCGGTCGTAAATCCAGAGCAGCAGCGTTGTAGCGATCCCTATCGCGACCACCGACCACCAAACCATTTCCGGCCGGTGCAGTTCCTCTCCAAAGTGATGCATCAGCCACCCGCTGATTTTCCCGGCGGCGAAGGCTCCAATGCCCAGCGGTAGAAAGGCAAACCCCATGTACGTTCCCTGCTGCTCGGACGGTGCCAACCGCGAGATGTAATCGTAATATCGCGGCGCCTGTATGATTTCTCCGATCGCCAGCACCACCAGCGATGCGACCGCCATCCAGACCGACGGGTGCACGATCAGCAAAATCCACGACACG
>Ga0335078_10000933_pt1 | contig 44490 bp, 36 predicted proteins | sample Lox_Sample_32_FD_206711 | JGI IMG/M metagenome (GOLD analysis project Ga0335078, IMG submission 206711) | Soil microbial communities from Loxahatchee National Wildlife Refuge, Florida, United States - Lox_Sample_3.2 | ecosystem: Environmental > Terrestrial > Soil > Wetlands | place: USA...
CGCACGCGCGATCCACGGCTCGGGCGCGCGCCGCGCCAAGCCGTTCGTGGCGGTCAATTGCGGCGCCATGCCGGACACTCTGGTCGAGTCGATCCTGTTCGGCCACGAAAAAGGCGCCTTCACCGGCGCCACCGACAAGCACACCGGCAAGTTCATCGAAGCCGACGGCGGTACGCTGTTCCTCGACGAAGTCGGTGACATGAGCCTCAAGACGCAGGCCAAGGTGCTCCGCTCGCTCGACGAGCAGCGCTTCGAGCCGCTCGGAGCCGACACATCCATCCAAGTTGACGTCCGCGTAATCGCGGCCACCAACAAGAATCTCGAAGATGAAATCGAGCGCGGCAATTTCCGCGAAGATCTGTTCTACCGCCTCAACGTGATTCCGTTCTACGTCCCCCCGCTGCGCCAGCGCCTGGAAGATATCCCGCTGCTGGCCGACCACTTCCTAAAAGAGTTCACCATGGCGTACGGCCGCAAGCCGAAAGAACTCACGCCCGAAGCCTTCGCCGCGCTTCAGGAACACCGCTGGCCGGGCAACGTCCGCGAGCTGCGCAATCTTATGGAGCGCATTGTCATCATGAATCCGCAAGTGCGCGTGGACGCCCGCCACATTCCGTTGAACCCCGCCAAGCGCGCCGTCTTCGAGCGCGCCCCCGAGCGCTTCGGCAGCCTGCACGAAGTCCGCGCCGCGGTAGAGCGCGAATATATTCTCAAAACGCTGGACGAAACCAAGGGCAACGTCACCCGCACCGCCGAAGTCCTTGGTCTGGAGCGCAGCAATCTCTATCGGAAGATGAAAGCCCTCGGCATCGCCCCGAAAGAATAGGCCGGCTCCAGCCCAATCCAGGGATTGTTATCATCCATTTTTTGGCCAATTCTCGATTCGGAGGCGACATGTCCTTTAAACTCGCGCTCACTGTGGTTGCCATCGCGACTCCTCTCCTCGCGCAACCCTCTCAAACCGCCTGGGAGGTACTTAAGCAGGGTCTCACCGAAAAGAACGTCGACAAGCACCGCCAGGCGCTCACCGCCATCGGCGCCATCGGGCCCACACCCCAAGGTGTCCAGCTCGCTGAGCAAGACCTTAAGAACGATCCCGATCCCCTCATCCGCCAAACCGCCGCCGCTGTCCTTGGCGAGATGAAAGCGCCCGACTCCATCCCCGCGCTCAAAGCCGCCTTGGAAGATCCCGAAGGTGAGGTTGCCTTCGCCGCCGCCAAAGCCCTCTGGGAGATGGGCGACAAGAGCGGCCGCGGCCTTGTCGAAGACGTTCTCACCGGCCAGCAGCGAACTTCCGAAGGCGTGGTGAACGGCACCAAGCTCTACGCCAAACGAAAAATGCACGACCCGAAAGGACTCACCATCCTCGGACTCAAGGAAGCCTCCGGCGCCGTGCTCGGTCCGTTTAACCTGGGCGTCGTCGCCACCGAGCAGGCCTTCAAGGAAAGCGCGTCCGCTCCGGGCCGCACCCTCGCCATCTCCGTCCTCACTCAGGAGTGCGACGCCGAGACGTTGCGGTTGCTCGATTGGGCGTTCACCAACGACAAGAATTGGGCCGTCCGTGCCGCGGCTGCACGGGCCATGGGCAAATGCGGCAACGCCGACACCATTCCGAAACTGGAGATCGCTCTCTCCGACTCCAACATGGCCGTCAGAGCCATGTCCGCCTCCTCCATTATCCGGCTCACCTTGAAATCCGACGCCAAACAGACGGGCGATGAGTGACGTCTAAGTCTTGATGCAAGAAATCCGCGATATCGCCTCCGACCTGCGCTACACCGCACGAACTCTGTCGAAAAGCCCGGGATTTTTCACCGCCGCCGTAGCTTGTCTCGCGCTCGGCATCGGCGCAAGCACAGCCGTCTTCAGCCTCGTCAACGCGATCTTGCTGAAACCCTTGCCATACCCGAACCCTGAAGCCATCGTCGTTCCGAAAAAGCTCCCGCCATCGTGGTTGACCTTCGGTTTCGACGAATACCCCTGGGGCCGCTGGGAATTTCTCGAAGCCTCGAAGGGTTTGCGAACCTTCCGCAATCTCGCAGCCTTCAAGAGCGATTCGTTCAATCTCACCGGCACGGGCGAACCGGTGCGCCTAGAGGGGTTGCGCGCTTCCGCCGCCCTTCTCCCGGCGCTCGGCGTTTCCCCGATCCTCGGCCGCACCTTCACGCCTGACGAAGACCGCCCCGGCCGCGAGTACGAAGTCGTCCTCGGCAATGCCGTTTGGCGTGACTATTTCGGTCGCGACCCGGCCATCCTTGGCCGCACCGTGCGATTGAACGGCTACGACTACACGGTCGTCGGCATCATGCCCGCCGGATTCTCATTTCCACACGCCAACGAAATGTCGGGCGTCTACAATTTTCCCCGAGAAGCCCAGCTCTGGGTCCCTATCGCGCTCGCCCCCGGCCCCGCAGTGCCCGCCGAGCCAAGCGAACTCGCGGTCATCGGCCGACTGAGCAGCGGCGTTTCCTTGGATCAGGCGCAAGCCGAGCTGAACCTGCTCACCAAGACTTTCGAGCGCGAGTTTCCCAAGGCCAAGGCCGCTGGTTGGTTCAATTTTCGCGCGACCCGGCTCGCCCGCCACATCGTGGGCGACTTGCAACGTCCACTGCTGCTTCTCCTCGCCGCCGTCGGCGTGGTCCTGCTGATCGCTTCTTCGAACGTCGCCTCTCTGCTGCTCACTCGTTCCATCGGACGCAGTCGCGAGTTCACCGTGCGTGCCGCTCTCGGCGCTTCCGCCCACCGCCTCCTGCGGCAACTGCTCACGGAGAGCTTGGTTCTCGCTTCCATCGGCGGCGCAGCCGGAATGCTGATCGCTCAGGCCGGCATCAATTTCCTGAAAGCGTTCGGCCCGTCGACCATTCCTCGCCTCAACGAAGCCGCCCTCGATACACGCGTCCTTTTGTTCGCGATCGGAATCACGTGCCTCACCGGCATCCTCTTCGGACTCGCGCCCGCCACCGCCGCTTCGCGCGGGAATCTCGCCGACTCCCTCCGCGGCCGCGGTTCCAACCACCAAAGCGGACCCAGTGCGTCCGGTTTTCGCAAAGCCTTGCTCGTCTCTCAGATCGCCCTCGCCATGATTCTCGTCGTCGCGGCCACCTTGCTCACTCGATCCCTTGTCAGCATGGCTGCGGTCGTTCCTGGTTTCGACGCCGAGCACGTCCTCACGATGGAACTCACGCTGCCCGCGTCGAAGTATGCCGACAACGACCGCATCGTCGCCTTCTACCGCCAACTCATCGAGCGCCTCCGATCGCTTCCCGCCGTCGCCGCCGCTGGAATTACCGACGCCGTTCCCATGGGCGGCTCACCCGACAGCACCGGGATCCGAATCCTAGACCATCCACTCCAGGATCCAAAAGCCCGCCCCTACGCCGACTACGCCATTGCTTCTCCCGGATATTTCGACGCCACCGGTACTCGCATCCTGCACGGTCGCGACTTCCTCGATTCCGACAACGTCGCATCGCAACCGGTGGTCATCATCAGCCGCGCCATGGCCGCGAAATTCTGGCCGGGGATCGACCCCCTCGGCAAGCAAATGGGACTCGGCAGCCCGAAATATCCGCCTATGACCATCATCGGAATCGTTCCCGATGTCCGCCGCGGATCTCTGCGTGACAACCCCGGCCCCTGCATGTACGTTCTGTATTCTCAAAAACCGTACCCGTCCATGCTCACCATGCAAGTCGCCCTGCGCACTCGTCAGGACCCACTTTCGGCCACGGCCAGCGTCCGCTCGTCGATCCTTGGGCTGGATCCGGCGCTCCCGGTCGCCAAGATCTCCGCGCTCACCACCTTGGTTGACCGCTCCCTGGCACCCCAGAGATTTTCATCCTTTTTACTCCTGGCGTTCGGAGCGCTCGCGCTGCTGCTTGCGTCCATCGGGATGTATGGTTTGATTTCCTACACCGTTGCCCAACGAACTCAGGAGATCGGAATCCGCATGGCGCTGGGTGCCGGCCAAGGGACCGTCTTTCGCATGGTTCTCGGCCAGGGCGCTCGCTTGGCCGCCGCCGGAATCGGCCTCGGAATCATTGCAGCTCTTGGAGTTACACGCCTGATGGCTTCGTTTTTGTTCGGTGTCGCTGCAACTGACTTGAAGACCTTCGTTTTCGTCGCCGGCGTGCTTACCAGCGTCGCACTGCTCGCCTGCTATTTCCCGGCCCGGCGTGCGACACAGGTGGATCCAGCTATCGCGTTTCGGTGCGATTAACACGCGGAACATTACTGGCGGTGTAGAGCGCCTGGAAAGCCCCCACCAGTCGTGGTGGATAGGCTAAACCATTCAGGTTGCTAACCTAATCAGAAAAAAAACTTGCAATTTTTCAGCGGGTCGGGCAAACTCGTTTCAAGGCCAAGTGGTCGAAAGTGTTAAAAAGTGGCGATCGAGAGTCAAAATCCGGTGCAGATCGAGCCTCCTCGCGGCTTCTTTGCGGCCCATGTGGATGAAAAAGGTAGGCTTAAGCTGCCCGTCGATGTGCAGGCGTTTCTTGCAAGCTTTGGAGACGACAAGTTGTTCGTGACCAGCACCGACGGCCGCATAGCTAAAATCTACCCTATTTCGGCTTGGAAGGAAAACGAAAAAATTTTGCAGGACCTCGCCACTCAGGATCCGGACGCCGCCGAAGCCCTGGCGTTCGTGGCGAACGATTTTGGAGCCGACGCGAAAATCGATCCGCAAGGGCGCGTGATGCTGCCCACCGATCTGCGGCGCGCGCTGGTTCTCGAAGGGCAGGAAGTTCGGTTGGATTGTTCGATGTCCGGTGTCAGCATCTACTCGAGCGCCGAGTACGAAGCGCGCAAGCGCCAAGCGCAAGAGGGACTGGCGGGCAAGTTGAAGACGGCCAGAATGAACGGGTTCAGATAGCGGCTATGTATGCACGTTCCGGTAATGCTCGCGGAGTGTCTGGAATACCTTGCTCTGCGGCCGGACGGAATTTTCCTGGATGCCACCGCGGGCCTCGGGGGCCATACCGGCGCCATCGCGCAACGCTTGGCCACCGGCTTTGTGATCGCCAACGATCGCGATGCCGAGTCGCTCGATCAGGCGCGGCGCAACACGGTGCAATGGGCGGATCGCATTCGCTGGCATCGCGGTTCGTTTGGGGAACTGCCGCAAGCGTTGAAAGAAGCGGGTGTCCAAAAAGTGAACGGGCTGCTGGCCGACTTGGGCGTCAGCCGCTACCAGCTCACCACGCCCGAGCGCGGATTTTCGTTGATGGCGGATGGACCGTTAGACATGCGAATGCATCGCGGCCAGACCACCTCCGCCGACGACATTGTGAATCTTGCTTCCGAAAAGGAACTAGCCGACTTGATTTATCAACTCGGCGAGGAAAGGAGGTCGCGGAGAATCAGCAGAGCAATCGTTCGGGCGCGGCCGATCCACTCGACACAGCGACTGTCGAGCGTGATCGAAGCGGCCGTGCCCCGAACGAACAAGATCCATCCCGCCACGCAAACGTTCATGGCCTTGCGCATGGCGGTCAACGACGAGCCGGCCGAGTTGGATCGGCTGCTCGGCATCGCACCGGACTTGGTCGAGAGCGGAGGACGAATCGTCATCCTGACATTCATGTCGCTCGAAGACCGAAAAGTGAAACAAAGTTTTCAGGCGCTGGCGCGCGAAGGTAGAGGCACTATCCTCACCAAGCACGTCGTCAAGCCCGCGCCCGAAGAAACGAAACGCAATCCTCCGTCCCGAAGCGCGAAACTCCGGGCTCTGGAGATAACTTAGCCGAGCATCGAAACGACAATCATGGCAACACTGGCACCCATATTCGACCGATTCACACAGGCTGACCGCACCCAGCCGGTTCCCGCGCCCCCGCGCCTGCACGAGGCCGAGGATCCGTTCGCGATTCCTCTGTTTCCCAATGAGGATGTGTATTTCCGCGCTAAGCACATCGATAACTCACGCGTCCTGCGCACCGCCGATCCCGCCGCGCGCAAGACCCAATGGCGCATGATCGGCTATTCGTTCGTTCTCGCGATGCTGGTAATCACTCTTCTGTTGCCTACACTCTACGACCTGATCGCCGGCTACCGGATGGAAGCTCTTCGTCAGGAACGCGTGCGCTTGCAACTCGACCGCGCCGGCCTGGAATTGCAAGAAGCCAAACTCATCAGCCCCGCTCGCCTGGCCGAGCTCGCCCTCGAGCAGCGCTTCGTCGACCCGGCGCCGGAGAACGTCGTGTACCTGGACACCAAGTCCGACACGATCCTGGCGAAAAAGTAGCGGAGCTGGCTTTGGGAGCTGCCCATGGATATCCTGGCCACCAAACGCGTCCACATTCTGGCCCGTGTGATATTCGTATGGGCCATCCTGATCGTTGCCCGCCTCATCCAGCTACAGGTCATCGAGCACGCCAAGTATAAAACGCTCGCCGAACAGCAGCAGCAGCGTGTCGTGGAAGTACGGGCGCCGCGCGGCATGATTCTCGATCGGCATGGCGAACGTCTCGCCATGAGCCTGCCCGTCGAATCGGTCTGCGTGAATCCCCTGCGCGTCCCGGATGTCACTGTTGCCTCTGACATTCTCGCCAGGATTCTCAACATCGATCCAACCGAGTTGGCCTATCGGATGAAGACCGCGTTTGAAGACCGCCGCGGCTTTCTCTGGATCAAGCGGCGCGTCACCACGCAGGAGGCCGCTCGCCTGCGCGAGCTGAAACTAGAGTGGATCGAGTTCCGCACCGAGAGCCAGCGCTTCTATCCCAATCGCTCGCTCGCCGCACACCTGTTAGGCGGCGTGGATTTCGAAGAAAACGGCAACGGCGGAGTCGAGCAGGCTCTGAACGATCGTCTGCAAGGCCACGACGGCGAAATGCTCCTCACCGAGGATGTCCAGAAACGCGGCTTCCAGTCCACCACCGAAACCGAAGCACAGCCCGGCGAGGATATTCATCTCACCATCGATTCGAGCATTCAGTTCGTCGCCGAAAAAGAGCTCGGGAAAATGGTGGAGCAGCAGCATGCGCACTCCGGCAGCGTGATCGCGATGGACGCACGCACCGGCGACATCCTGGCCTACGCCAACTATCCGACGTACGACCCCAACGAACCGCCCAAGGGCAAGGAAGCGGCCGCGCGCGAAGACATCGGTGTCACTGCTCCCTTCGAGCCAGGCTCGGTGTTCAAAGTGATCACGTTGTCGGCGGCGCTCGAAACCACGCGCCTCCGTCCCGAGAGCATCATCAACTGCGGCGGCGGCAAGATCGTTCTGCCTGGCCGCGTCGTCCACGATCACAACAGCTATTGGGAACTGTCGATGGAAGACGTGCTGGCGCGTTCGAGCAACATCGGCGCCATCAATATCGGTCTCACCGTCGGCCCGCGCCTGATCGACTACGTGCGCAAGTTCGGCTTTGGAAAGAAGACCGGCTTGCCCTTGCCCGGCGAGTCCTCCGGAATGGTTCGCCGTCTTCCTTCGGGCAAAGGCGCCATTGGATCGCTCGCCTCGGTTTCCATGGGTCATGAGGTCGGCGTCACCGCCGTTCAGCTTGCGCAGGCCTGCTCGGTGATCGCGAGCGGCGGCAATATGATCCGCCCGCGCCTCACGCTCGACACGCCGGTCGCCAAGCCCATCCGGGTGCTGAAACCCGAAACCGCCATCACCATGCGCCGCATGATGGAAGGCGTCGTGATTAAGCCCTACGGCACCGCGCACAAATACGCGCGCATCCTCGGCTACACGTCAGCCGGCAAGACCGGAACCGCGCAAATTTACGACAATCGCCTGCACCAATACACGCACATGTACAACGCGTCCTTCATGGGATTTGCGCCCGTGACGAACCCAGCGGTTATCGTGGTGGTGACCATCAATGGCACCGCCGGCGTCGCCGGCTATGGCGGCCCGGTTTCCGCTCCAGTGTTTCGTGAGGTGGCCGCGGCCGCGCTGCGAATCAAAGACGTACCTAAGGATTTGCCCGAGATGCTGCCCACCACGGACGACAATCAGGCCGATGCAAGTGACGTGGCGATTGTAGACGTGGGTTCTTCCATCCCTCCCCCGCTGGTTCAGCCGCCCGATGCCGCGCCCGTCAACGACCGACTGGCGGCTGCCGCAAAAGTCGCGTTGAACCAGCGGACTTTTTTGGATGGTCCGGCCAATGCGGCGCCCATCTCAGATGGCGCGCGCGTGCCGAATTTTCGCGGCAAGACCGTGCGCGACGTGATCCAGGAGTCGGCCGCGCTCGGCATTCCAGTAGAGTTCACCGGCGATGGAATCGCACGCGCTCAGATTCCGGAGCCGGGCGAAATGTTGCCGTTAGGTCGCAGCGTGCGGATTCAATTTGGACGATGACGCTATCAGCCATCCTGAACGGCGTGAAGCTCAGGGCGGCCTTTCCGGCGGATTTGGGGAACAGAGAGGTGACGGGGTTGGAGTACGACTCGCGTAGAGTCGAAGCGGGGTTTCTATTTTTCGCCTTCCCGGGCGCGCACGCTGACGGGCGTCAGTTCGCGCAGCAGGCCATCGCCAAAGGTGCGACCGCAGTGGTCAGCGAGCTCCCCGCTCCCGCTGGATTCCTAGGCACGTGGATCGAGTGCGAGCATGGACGCCGGGCGCTCGCCATTGCTTCCAAGAATTTTTATCAGCGCCCCGACGAGCGCCTGATGCTGACCGGCGTGACGGGAACCAACGGCAAAACCACCACGACGTTCTTGATCGACTCGGTGATGCGCGCCGCCGGAAAAACCACGGCGCTGGTCGGAACCATTGAATATCGCCTGGCCGGTGAAGTTCGTCCCGCCGTGAACACGACCCCCGAATCGCTCGATCTGTACCGGCTTTTTCACGAACTGGAGCAGGACGGCGGCACGGCCGCCACCATGGAAGTCTCATCCCATGCGCTGGCGCTGGACCGTGTCTACGGAATGACGTTTCACACCGCGGTTTTCACGAATCTAACGCGCGATCACCTGGATTTCCACAAGACCATGGAGGATTATTTCGCTGCCAAGGTCCTGCTGTTCCAACCGCGTGCAGACTCCGCGCCGCGCGCCGCCGTGATCAACTGGGACGATCCGCACGGGCACGAGATCCCCACGGCCCCCGGCATGCAATTGATCCGCTACGGATTCGATCCCGGAGCGGACCTCCGCGCCAGCGATCTCGAAATGGATTTCAGCGGCCTGCGGTTCACTGTCGAATTTGGAAACCAGCGCATCCGGATTGCGTCCCCCCTGGTAGGCCGGATTAACGCCTATAACATCATGGCGGCGTGCGGAACAGCGCTGAGTTATGGCTTCGATTGGGAGACGATCGCGCGCGGCATCGCACAGTGCCGCAACATCCCGGGCCGATTTGAAAAAGTCGACGCGGGCCAGCCCTTTCTGGTTGTCGTCGATTACGCGCACACCGACGATGCGTTGAAAAACACCATCGCGGTAGCGCGAGCTTTGAAGCCCGCGCGAGTCATTACCCTGTTCGGCTGCGGCGGCGATCGCGATCGCTCGAAGCGCCCCCTTATGGGTATGGCAGCCGGGCAGGGAAGCGATTTCGTCGTGCTGACGTCCGACAATCCACGCTCCGAAGATCCGCTCGCCATTATGAACGACGCCATGGTAGGTCTGCGCCGCTTCGACACGCCCCACATCGCTGAGCCGGACCGTGAAAAAGCAATCCGCACCGCTCTCAAAGAAGCGAAACCGAACGACATCGTGATCCTGGCCGGAAAGGGTCATGAGACGTATCAAGTGCTAAAAGATCGCGTCATACATTTCGACGACCGCGAAACCGCGCGAGCAATTCTACGGGAGTTGGGCCATGGCTAACGTAGCGCACGCACCCATGCGTGCCGCGTCGGCACTTACGCCGACGCCCGGTACAACAACGATGGAATTCTCAACCAAAGAGATCGCAAAAGTCTTGGGCCAGCCATTCGCGGTCGATGCCCCAATCACTGGCTGGAGCACCGATACGCGAACCCTCTCCCCAGGCGCTCTCTACTTCGCCCTCCGCGGCCCCAACTTCGACGGCAACGCGTTTGTCCGAGACGCCCTCGCCGGAGGGGCGGTAGCCGCGATCGCCAACGTGGCAGCGGACTCTCGCGTCCTCGTAGTTCCAGACACCCTGATCGCTCTCCAGAAAATCGCCACCTGGGCCCGCACTACCTGGGCTCGCCCTGTCATCGGCGTCACCGGCAGCGCCGGCAAAACATCCACCAAAGACATCATCGCCGCGATGCTCTCCGTCAAAATGCCGGTCGGAAAAACGATCGGCAATCTGAACAACCACGTCGGCGTCCCGCTTTCCCTCTTGCGCCTCCCCCGAGAATCACGGGTCGCGGTAATCGAGCTGGCCATGAATCACGCCGGCGAAATCCGCGACCTGTGCGCCCTCGCGCAACCCAACATCGGTGTGGTCACCAACGTCGGCCATGCCCACATGGAATCGTTCTCATCCATCGAAGGCGTCGCGGCGGCCAAGCGCGAGCTGATCGAATCGCTACCCTTGGACGGCACCGCCGTGCTCAACGCCGACGATCCTCTGGTCTCGAAATTCCGAAGCGCGCACTCAGGAAAAACCATCACCTTCGGTCTTTCCGAATTCTCAGACGTCCGCGCTACCGATGTCGAACTGACTGGCGAAGGCATGCGCTTCCGCGTCGACGGCACGCAATTCGAAAGCCCGCTCGCCGGCCGCCACAACCTGATGAACCTCCTGGCAGGCATCGCCGTCGCGCGGGAATTCGGAATCCCTGCGAGCGACTTGACCGGCGTGGTGAAAAACTTCACCCCCGGCGCGATGCGCGGCGAGCGCATCCTCCACAACGGCATCCTGATTTTGAACGATTGCTACAACTCCAATCCCGACGCTGCGCGCGCCATGCTCGACGCGCTCCGGGATACGCCAGCCAAACGGCGGATTGCCGTGCTGGGGGAGATGCTCGAGCTTGGCCGCTGGGCCGAGGCCCTGCATCGCGACGTAGGCAGCTACGCCGCGCGTCAGGGAATTGATGTGCTCGTTGGAATACGCGGCGAGGCCCGCCATTTAGTCGACGCAGCTAGAGAAGCGGGCCATGTAGTCGACGCCGCGTTTTTTTTCGACGATCCGTCGGAAGCAGGCGACTATCTCCGGCGGATCGCCCAACCCGGCGACGCTATCTTATTTAAGGGCTCACGCGGTACCCACGTAGAGCGCGCCCTGGAGAGGTTCATCGCTCCGCGGAATTAGATGCTCTACTGGCTGTTCTTCGAAAAGCTGTTTCACTCGTTCACGCCTTTTCGCGTCTTCGGATATGCGACTTTCCGCACTGCGTTCGCCAGTATCACCGCTTTGCTGCTGTCCATCGCGCTCGGCCCGTGGCTCATCGCGAAGCTCCGCGAATTTCAAATCGGCCAATACATTCGCGAGGAAGGGCCGAAATCTCACCAGAAGAAGGCCGGCACCCCCACCATGGGCGGAGTGCTCATCATCATCTCCATCGTCGTTCCCACCGTGCTTTGGGCCAATCTCGGCAACGTATATATATGGATCGCGCTCTTCGGACTGGTGAGCTTCGGCCTCATCGGTTTCTGGGACGATTACGCGAAAATCCGCCACAAGCAGAACCTCGGCCTCACCGTGAAACAGAAATTCCTGCTGCAAGTCGCCGCGGCACTCGTCATCGGATTCATGCTGCTGACGCTGCACGCCCAGAAAGCCTATTCCACCAGCATCAACGTCCCGTTCTTCAAATCCTTCAAGCCCGACCTCTTGATCGATTCGCTCATGACGCGCTGGTACACCTATCCGCTCGCCTTCGTCGGATTCTACGCGTTCATGGTGCTGGTGATCGTTGGTTCGTCTGACGCCGTGAACCTCACCGACGGCTTGGACGGTCTGGCCATCGGCCTGATGATCATCGCGTCCGGCGCCATGACCGTGCTGACATACGTCGAAGGCAACGCGCGCTTCGCCGAATATCTGGAACTCGCCCGCTCGCCTGGAACTTCCGAGCTCACCATCTTCTGCGGCTCCATGGTTGGCGCTTCACTCGGTTTTCTTTGGTACAACGCGCACCCGGCCGAAATTTTCATGGGTGATGTCGGATCGCTCGCCCTGGGCGGCGCGCTGGGCGTGGTCGCGGTGCTGATCAAACAGGAGGTCCTGCTGATATTCATCGGCGGGGTCTACGTCATTGAAGCGCTCTCGGTGATCCTGCAAGTGGGCAGCTACAAGCTCCGCAAGAAACGGATTTTCCGTATGGCGCCCATTCATCATCATTTCGAAGCGCTCGGATGGCCGGAGTCGAAAGTGATCACGCGATTCTGGATCGCTGGATTAGTGATGGCGCTGTTCGCGCTGACGACGCTGAAGTTGAGATAGGCAGTGGAATTACAAGGCAAACACGTTGTCGTCGTAGGGATGGCGCGGTCCGGCGTCGCGGCTCTGCGGTTGCTGCGCGAGAAAGGCGCGATCGTTCGCGCCGTGGATGAGAAAGCGATGGGCGAAGTGGAAGGCGTGAAAGTTGAGGTACAAACGAGCGACGCTCTGCACGGCGCCGATCTCATCGTGATCTCCCCGGGTGTTCCCGCGGAGCTCGAAATCCTGCGTGAAGTTCGCGATCGCGGTATCCCCGTGATCGGCGACCTCGAGCTCGCCGCGCCCTTCCTTGCCGGCACCAACATCGGCGTCACCGGCACCAACGGCAAAACCACCACCACCGCGCTTACGGGACATATTCTGCGCGAGTCCGGAATCCCGTGCCAGGTGGGCGGCAACATCGGCACGCCTCCAGCTTCCATGGTTGCGACATCTCTCTCTGGACAGTTCAATGTCCTGGAGCTCTCCAGCTTCCAGTTGGAGACGATAAAAACCTTTCACGCTACCATCGCCGCTTGCCTCAACGTCACTCAGAATCATCTCGACCGGCATCACACCCTGCAAGGCTACGCCAACGCCAAAGCGCGCCTCTTCGAGACACAATGCACCGGCGACGTGGCCGTGCTCAATGCTGACGATCCCATCACGGGTTCCTTCGCCAGCCGCACCGCCGCGCGCGCCGTTTGGTTCAGCGGCACGCATCGTCCCACAGCAAACGCGTGGCTCCGGCACGATAACGTCTTCCTGGACGGCGAGCGCCTGCTGGACGTCCGCGACCTGCGTCTGCGCGGCCGCCATAACTATGAAAACGTGATGGCCGCGGCATTGATCGCGCGAGAAGCCGGCGCGCAGCCATCTCAAATCGCGCAAGCCGCCGCAACCTTCGCACCCGTCGAGCATCGCCTGGAGCTGGTCCGCGAGCTCAACGGCGTCGCTTACTACAACGACTCCAAAGCCACCAGCGTCGACGCGACCTCCAAAGCCATCGACGCATTCCCCGGCGGCCTCTGGATCATTCTCGGTGGCAAAGATAAGGACAGCGACTACACCGTGCTCAGCGGCGCGCTACGCCAAAAAGCGAAAGCCGTCCTCTTGATCGGCGCGGCCGCGCAAAAAATCGCCTCACAACTGGCCGACAAAGGCCTTCCGTTGATCCATAGCGGAACGCTCGCCGCCGCTCTCCAGCAAGCCTATCGATCGGCCGAGCCCGGCGATACCGTGCTGCTTGCCCCTGCGTGCGCGAGCTTCGATCAGTTCGAAAACTTCGAGCAGCGGGGCCGTGTCTTCAAAGAACTCGTGAATGCTCTCGCCACGGGAGGCGAATAAATTGGCGCAGCGATTGAAATCGGATTGGGTGTTGTTCTCCACTGTCCTGGCGATGGTCACTTTCGGCATCGTGATGGTCTATAGCGCGTCGTCGGCCGCGTCAGTCGCGCCCGTGGCCGCGCAGTCAGACGCGAAAATCAACTCCACTTTCCACTACGCCGTCCGCCAGCTCGCCTGGGCGGTCGTCTCTTTTGCCGCGCTGATGTACTTCAAGCGTCGTGATTACCGGCGCCTCCAATCACCGGCCTGGGCCTTCGGATCGCTCGGAGTCGTGCTGTTCCTGCAGCTTTTGGTATTTTTTCTGGACCCGAAAACACACCGCTGGTTTCGCCTGGAAGGCATCGGCACCTTCCAGCCGTCGGAGTTCGGCAAGCCCGCACTCATCATTTTCTTCGCCTACTTCGTCACCCTGAAACAGGACTTCATCAATAGCCGCCGCACCGTAATCGCGGCAGCAATGGCGCTCGCCGTTCTCGCAGCCAGCGTCGGATTCGGCGACCTCGGCACGGCCATTGTTCTGATTCTTCCCGCGGCGATCGTCTTCTACGTTGCGGGTCTCCAGAAAAAATTCGTGGCAGCCGCGTTAGTAGTCGGCATGCTCGCCTGCATCGGATTCGTTGCCGCGAAACCCTATCGAATGGCGCGCATCATTGGATTCTTCGATCCCGATTACACGCGCATCTCCTACTTCGATCCCGACGGGAAAATCAAGAAATATGTAAGCCAGTCCGTGACCACGCGCGATCCTGGCTATCAGGTACGGCAGTCCAAAATCGCGGTCGGCAGCGGCGGCGTCATCGGCCTCGGTTTGATGCAGGGCAAACAAAAAATTCTCTACCTGCCCGAAGCCCACACCGATTTTATATACGCGGTGGTCGGCGAAGAGATGGGCCTGTTTGGCTGCACCGCGCTGCTCGCTGGATTCCTCGTCATTCTCTGGCGAGGCCTCGAACTGTGCTGGATCACCGACGACGCTTTCGGCCGATACCTCGCTCTCGGCGTTACTTCATCGATCGTCCTGCAGGCCCTGATCAATATGAGCGTTGTGCTCGGCATGGGGCCCACCAAAGGAATCCCGCTGCCCATGATCAGCGCGGGCGGAAGCTCGCTCATGAGCACCATGATTTGTCTCGGAATGCTGTTGAGCGTGAGTGAACACTCCGGATGAGCGCACATGGCAACCATCATGATGGCGGGCGGCGGCTCGGGCGGACACGTGGTTCCGCTCCTGGCGGTCGCGCGCGAACTCGCCTCGCGCGGGCATCAGTGCATCTTCGTCGGCACGCGCAACGGTTTCGAGGCGAAGCTGGTGCCCCCCGCCGGATTTCCGCTCGAGTTCATCGAGATCGGAGGACTGAAGCGCGTGGGCCTCGCGCGCACCGTCCGCACCATGCTGCAGCTCCCGCTCAGCGTACGAAAAGTTTTTCGATTGCTCGCCCAATATCGCCCGGCGGCGATCTTCAGCATGGGTGGATACGCGGCCGGTCCAGTGGTCCTGGCGGCCCTGGCGAAGCGCATTCCGCTCATCGTTATGGAGCCGAACGCCATGCCTGGAATCACGAATCGCAAGATCGGCCGGTTCGTCACGCGCGCGCTGCTGAGCTTCCCCGAAGCGGCCCGCTTTTTTCCACGCGGCAAAGCCGAAGTGACCGGGCTTCCGGTTCGCTCCGAATTTTTTTCCATCGCTCCCAAGCCCCGCGATGCGATGCTCACGGTGCTAATCACCGGCGGCAGCCAAGGCTCGCGCACGCTCAACCAAGCCGCGGCCGCGAGCTGGCGCTACTTTCGCGAGAATCGAACAGCCGTGCGATTGATCCATCAAACCGGTTCCGCCGCGCACCAAGCCATCGCGGTGAAGTTCGCCGACGCGGGGATCGAAGGGCAAGTGCTTCCGTTCATCGAAGCCATGCCGACGGCGTTCGCCCAAGCCGACCTGGTAGTCTGCCGCGCCGGCGCCGGGACGGTCTCCGAGCTCGCCGCCGCGGGCAAGCCGTCCATCCTGGTTCCGCTTCCAACAGCCGCCGATCAACACCAGCTCCGCAACGCCGAAGCGTTTTCCAAGCTGGGCGCCGCGCGATTGGTTCTCGATTCAGAAATGGACGGTGGGCGCTTCTACGAGGAAGTTGCCAGGCTGAGCTCACAGCCAGGCGTTCTGAAACATATGGGAGAGCAGGCGCGAACCTTTGCTCATCCCGGCGCGGCGCGGCGTGCGGCCGACGTCGTAGAGGAGTCAATCCCGCCGTTACGTCATTGACATCGCCGCCACAAGTTCGAAACAATACATATTAAAAATGTTTTTTAAGCCCCAGCATCTGCACTTCATCGGGATCGGCGGCATCGGTATGAGCGGAATCGCCGAAGTGCTCCTGAACCTGGGGTATCGGATCTCCGGCTCCGACCTGAAGTTGAGTCCCACTACCGAACGCCTCAGCCGTCTCGGCGCGGAAATTCGCGAAGGACACGCCGCCTTGAACCTTGGTTCGGCGAAGGCTGTCGTCTACAGCTCGGCCATCGATCCTCAGAATCCCGAGCTGCTCGAAGCGCGCCGCTTAAAAATCCCTCTGATCGCGCGCGGCGAACTGCTGGCCGAACTGATGCGCCTGAAATACGGCATTGCGATCGCCGGCAGCCACGGCAAGACCACAACCACATCCATGACCGCCACCGTTCTCAATACCGCCGGTCTCGACCCGACGGTCGTCGTTGGAGGCAAGGCCGCATCCATGGGCGGCTCCAACGCGCGCGTCGGTCATAGCGATTTTCTCGTGGTCGAGTCCGACGAAAGCGACGGCTCGTTCCTGAAGCTCAGCCCGATTCTCGCCGTCGTTACCAACATCGATCGCGAACATCTCGACCACTACGCCTCCATCGTCGAGATCCGCGCGGCCTTTCTCGAATTTGTCCAAAAGGTCCCGTTCTACGGCGCCGCGATCCTCTGCCTCGACGACGAAAATGTCCAGCACATCCTCCCGTCCATCAATCGCCGTACCATCACCTACGGCCGCAGCCACCACGCCGCGCTGCAAATAGTGGACGCTGAATGCGGCGCGTTCGAGAGCCGCTTCACAGTCCAAGGCCGCCGTCAGGACCTCGGCAAATTCCACTTGCGCGTCCCTGGCATGCACAATGTCCTGAACGCGACAGCCGCCATTGCGGTCGGCCTGGAACTCGATGTCCCGCTCGACGTCATCCGTCAGGGTCTCGCTGCCTACACCGGCGTCGATCGCAGATTCCAGACTCGCGGCCAGGCGCGTGGAATCACTGTCATCGATGACTACGGCCACCACCCCACCGAGATTCGAGCCACGCTCGCCGGCGCGAAGCTCTGCAATTTCGGACGCGTGCTAGCAGTCTTCCAGCCGCATCGCTACACCCGCACGCAGTACCTGCTCGACGAATTCGCGAAAAGCTTCCATCAAGCCGACATCGTCTTCGTGCTGGACATCTACGCTGCATCTGAAAAGCCGATCGAAGGCGTCACGGCCGAGATCCTCGCCCAGCGCATTCGCGACTTCGGCCACCAAAACGCCGAATACACCGGCTCCATCGAACGAACCGTCGACGCCGTGGTAAGCCAGGCGCGCGATCGCGATCTGGTGCTCACGCTCGGCGCGGGCAACGTCTGGCAGGTGGGCGACCGCGTTCTCGAAAAACTCCGGGAGGCCGCCTAGATGCCGCAGGACGCCTCCAAAAAACGCAAGCCGATTCCCACCGCGACCCTCGTCCGCTTCGGTGGGATCGCGTTCGCCATGTGTTCGGTGCTTGCCGGCGCCATCTACGCCTCCCAGCGCTTCGAACAATTCCTGATCCGCGATCCCCGCTTCTTTCTCGCCGGTCCCGCCGAGTACGGCCTCGAAAGCGCCAACATCCAACTCAAAGGCGTGCAGTATGCATCGTCCACGAAAATCCTGCGCTCCTTCGACGCCGACTTTGGACGCAGCGTTTACTTGATCCCGTTGGCCGCCCGCCGCCAGGCGCTGCTCAACCTCGGTTGGGTGCGCGACGCTACGGTCGTCCGTGTGTGGCCCGATCACCTGATCGTCAGTATCCAGGAACGAAAGCCAGTCGCGTTCATCAAACTCCCCGCCGAAGGCATGACGCGCTGGGGCCTGATCGACGACGCGGGCGTCATTCTCGATCCTCCCCAGAAGGCTCCGTTCCATCTGCCCGTGCTCTCCGGTGTTCTTGCCGGCGAAACAGCCAGCCAGCGCGCCTGGCGCGTAAAGCGGATGCAGCAACTGCTGCGCGATCTCGGCAAACGCGCTGACACCGTCTCCGAAGTGGACGCGAGCGATCTGGACGACCTGAAGATCTCGCGCTCGGTGCAAGGCCGCGCCGTCACGCTCCTGATGGGCGACCGCAACTTCGCCTCGCGCCTCGAAAACTTCCTCGAGCACTATCCCGACATCCATCGCAAGATGCCGCAAGCTGCAACCTTCGATCTCCGGCTGGACGATCGCATCACCGGATTAGAGGACGGTGGCAATGGCAGATAGACCGCCCCTGGCCGTCGGCCTCGATCTCGGCAGCGCCCATTCGCGCTGCATTATCCTCGGCATCGATGACGGCCGCCTGCGCTATCGCGGCCACGGCGAAGTAGCATCCACCGGTTGGCATAAGAGCCGCCTCGCGGATCCGCAAGCGCTCACCGCGTGCGTACAAGCCGCCGTGCGACGCGCCGAGTTCGAAGCCAAGGTCGTGGTTGACGCGATGGTGGTCGGCATCGGCGGCGCCAGTGTCGATGGGCACGACGTCCGCGGTCTCTACGAATTCGGCCGCCCGCGCGCCATCACCATCGAGGACATGGCCTACGCGGTCGAGCGCGCCGAGAACGTGCGGCTCGAAGAAGACCGCATGATCCTCCAGCTTTTCCCGCAGGATTTCACGCTCGACGGCCGCGCCGGAAAACGCTACCCGCGCGGAGCCACTTGTTCGCGCCTGGAAGCCAACGTCCACATCGCCACCGTCTCCGAGCAGGAGCACGGCTCCATCCTCACCGCCGTGCAGCAGGCTTCCTATGCTGTCGAAGAAACGATATTTGAGCCGGTGGGAGCAGCCTACGCCGCGGTCTCGCGTGACGATCGAGACCGCGGCGTGGCTCTGCTGGACATCGGAATGCATTCGAGCGAGCTCATCGTTTTCGACGGTGAAGCCGTGCTCCTCGCTCGCAGTATCCCTATCTCCGCCGATCATTTCACGCGCGATGCCGCCGTCGGTCTCACGCTGCAGTACGACGACGCCGAGCGCCTCAAAATCGAATACGGCTGCGCCATCCTCGGCCTCACCGCCGACAACAGCTACATTGAGCTGCCCTCACCCGACGGCCGCGCCATGCGCGAAGCGCCCCGCAAACAGTTGAACGAAATTCTCGAAGCGCGCGCCGAAGAGCTCTTCATCCACGTCGGTTCCGAGCTTGTCACCATCCGCATGGATCAGAAGCTGCTCGAAGGCGTGGTGCTCTCCGGAGGCGGCGCCTTGCTCAACGGCATGTGCGACATGGCCGAGCGCGTGCTGAATTGTCCCGCGCGCAATGCGCTTCCCGGCGGCATCCTGGATCTTCCCGAGGAGCTCTCCAGTCCCGCCTGGACTACGGCGGCCGGCCTCGCAAAATATTCCGCGAAACTCAAAACCAACCGCGGCGCCAAGCGGAAAGCGCCCGGTTTGATGGGGATGTTATTCCGATGAACCGCACCGTTCGCCAACGCTCGAATCAAACAGGAGAATTCTCATGGACGCGTTAAAATTTGCCATTCAGGAAGAAGCTTTGCTCGGAACCAAGATCAAAGTGGTCGGCGTCGGCGGCGGAGGCTCCAACGCCGTCGCGCGCATGATGAACGAAGGCCTGACCGGCGTCGAATTTCATATTCTCAACACCGATCAGCAGGCCCTCAACGCTTCGCCGGTCCCGAACAAATTGTCTATCGGCTCCAAGGTCACCAACGGCCTCGGCGCCGGGTCCGATCCCTCGCTCGGCAAGCAGGCCGCGCTCGAGGACACCGAGAAAATTATCGAATTGCTCGAAGGCGCCGACATGGTCTTCGTCACCGCCGGTCTCGGCGGCGGCACTGGCACCGGCGCCGCTCCCGTAGTGGCTTCGTTAGCCAAAGAACTCAACGCACTCACCGTCGCCGTTGTCACCAAGCCCTTCGCCTTTGAAGGCCCGCGCCGCATGAAGCAGGCCGACCGCGGCTTGTCCGAGCTCGGCGGCACCGTCGACACCGTCATCACCGTTCCCAATGACCGCCTGCTCGAACTCGTCCCGCGTGGCACCAGCTTCTTCGAAGCCTTTCGCAGCGCCGACGACATTTTGCGCCAAGCCGTGCAAGGCATCGCCGACATCATCACCACGCCCGGCCTCATCAATCGCGACTTCTCCGACATCCGCGCCATCATGCTCGGCATGGGCTACGCCATGATGGGAACCGCGTCGGCCAAGGGTGAGAACGCCTCCATCGAGGCAGCGCGCCAGGCCATCAGCTCGCCGTTGATGGAAGAAGGCGGCGTCAAAGGAGCACGCGGCGTGCTCATCAATATCACCGGCTCCAGCAAGCTCAGCCTGCACGACGTCAACGAAGCCTGCTCGCTGATTCGCGGCGCCACCGCGAACGAAGAGGCGCAAATCAATTTCGGCGTGGTGATGAACGAAGCGATGAAGGACGAAGTCAAGATCACGGTTATCGCCACCGGGTTCCAGCGCGACAATCTGCCGCAGTTGGCCCGCCGCGCCGCCGCCGGTGCCACCGAGTGGTCGATACCCGAACCCACGCCCGCTCCGCCTGCGCCCGCACCGGAGCCGATCGCCCCGAGCCCGACACTATTCCGCGACACTCCAGCGCCCGAACCGGCTCCCGAAATCGAGGAGCCCGCGCCCATCGCGATGGACGATCTGGAAGTGCCAGCGTTCATGCGCCGCGAACGCCGCATGTATCAATAGGAGCTACAGCAGGCCGCTACGCCGCCGCGAGATCTTCCCCGGCCGGGACGACGTCTACTAGCGCCGGCATGCGCTCTTCCAGCAGAAACTCGGTCGACTGCACCAGCGGATCGGCGTGGAACCGCTCCTGCATCCGCCCGTCGAACAACGCATTGTCGATGGCCAGCAAACCCATGCCCTGATGATGAGCCATGAAAGACCGGATCAGCTTGCCCGGCCCTTTTCCGCGGGAGCAGTAATCGGCCGCTTCGAAAAATCCGTAGCGATCCACACACCCGTGCGAGGCCATCCGTTGCAGGTTCGCCGTCGCTTCCGCCGGCGCTACCATCAGCGCCAGCATGGAAGCATATGGCGCCACCACCGTGCTCTGCGACCGGTCTGAACGCGCGCAGATCGCCGCGATCCCGAACGCCCGGTACTGATACTGCATCTGACCGTCGCGATCCGAGTGCGCCGATTCCGAGATACCCCATGGAATCTTTCGCTCCCGAGCGTATACCTGCTGCACCTTCACCGTCCCGCGTACCGCCCGATCCAGCAGCGTGTTCCCGTAGCTGCGCATATGCAGCAACGGCATCAAGTACTCGAACATCGTTCCGCTCCACGACACCAGCGTGCGATGATGCCGGTACGCGGTGATCTTGCGCCCCAGCCTGAACCACGACTCGCGCGGGATCTGCCCTTTCGCAATCGCGAGGAACACTGCCGTCCTCGCCTCCGAAGCCAGCAGGTCGTAACAAGCCTCGTCCGGGATTCCTGAAGTAACATCCATGCCGATGCGCAGCATCTTGCGATTCTTCTCGAGCAGGAACGCAAAGTCCATGTCCTCGAAATACCGGAACGCGTCCGAACAAATTCGCTCCAATCGCCCGATCAGCCCGCGCGCCTCGCCCTCCGCCTCGCTCAACCGTTCCGACAATCGCTCCAGTGCTCCTCGAAGCGCGGGATAGAGCGGCTCGGAGCTTGAGAGCCGCTCTATCAACCGCTCGCGGACACGCTCGTATTGCCGCGGAAGCCCGGTGAGGACCGTTACCGGACTCATTTCCGCCATGAGCGCCGCGAAGCTCGGATTACAACAATTCACACGCAGTTCCGATGTACATTCGCCCGTGAGCCAGGGCGCCAGCCGGAAAAATTCGCCCAGCGCTTGTTCCACTCGCTCCGCCAGCCGATCGTTCCAATACGCCAACTCGATCCATTTCTCTTCGTCGCGTGCGCCGGCATGCCGAGCGCACGATCTGCGCACCGAGTCGTGAATCTTCGCAGTCAGCCGGCTCACTTCCGTCAGCACTGCCTCCCAAGCGAACAGGTCCCCCGGCTCGGTCTCCAACTGCCGCAGCAGACTGGCAATGCTTCGCACCAGCGACACACTGCGAAGCCCGTACGGAAGTTGATGCCGGATCGTCAGAACATGATCGCGAATCCCCGCCAGCACATGCGGTCCCATCCACGGCTGGTCTTTGAGACCGAGCGTCCCTTGCCGCAGCGCGCACAACGACGCCGCAAGATTCCCGCTATCCACGCTGGATACATACTGCGGCGCGATCGGCTTCAAATTCGCCGTCTCATACCAATTCAGGAAATGTCCGCGATGTCTCGGCATTTCCGCCATCGAGTCAAAAATGCGCCCGAGCGATACCGAGAACTCGCCTAGCGTCATGTACCCAAAATCGTGCGCCGCAAGCTGCGCCGTGAGCTGCAGCCCAAGATTGGTCGGCGAGATCCGGTGCGCCACCATCGGCGGATCCTGTTGCGCATTATCGGGGATCAACCAATGATGCTCGGCATCCTGATGATCCGCGAAATATCTCCAGGTGCGCAGCGCAGTCTCGCGCAGGAATCCGCGGCTACTCTCCGACAAGGCTGTTGGACGTGGGGGAGCCATGTTCAACCAATGCGCGATCAACGGCGCGGCGATCCACAATTCGCAAATCAGGCAAATCGCCAGGCTCCGCGGCCCTACGAACACAAGCAGTCCCATCGCCGCGGCACACGCAACGTAGAAATACGCGCCAAACACGCCGATTCCAGCCCGCCCGGCTTGCGACTGCGCCATCGTCTCCCACTCCAGCAAGTTGCGATGCGTAATGAACCGCCGCGCCAGCGTCCGCATAATCGCATCGCACATCAGCAGTGCCTGGTGCGGCAGGAATACCAAATTCAGCAGCGTATCGCGATGACGCCGCACAAATTGGCCGCCCAGCTCTTCCAGGAATGCACGCCACAACCTGCTCTGCGGCGCACACGTCATGCTCAGCATAATGTCGGCATACACTGGAATCTGGATCAGCGCCAGAACCAGCAGCGTCCATCGCAGCGGATGATTCGAGAAAATCCATCCGGCCGCCAGCAGCAGCACCAGCGCGATCTCCACCAGGCTGCGCCGCAGGTTATCGAATAGCTTCCAACGCGCCAGCAGATCCAGAGGATTTCTCGCCTCCGCATTTCCGCGCGTCTTCACTGTAGGGAACAGCCATGGCAAAAGCTGCCAATCCCCGCGCACCCAGCGATGCTTGCGCTTCGAGAAAGCCTGGTAGCTCGCTGGATAGTCCTCCACCAATTCGGCGCCCGTACAGAATCCCACGCGCACGTGTTCGCCTTCGATCAAGTCATGGCTCAGAATCGCGTTCTCGGGAAACCGCTCGCCCACCGCTGCCTCAAAGGCGTGCACATCGTAAATTCCCTTGCCCGTGTAACTGGTTCGTTCGAAAAGATCCTGATACACATCCGAAACGGTAATCGCATACGGATCGAATCCCGCCATGCCGCTAAAGATCTGTGCGAATAGCGACCGTCCCGCCGACACCATGCTGGTCGACACGCGCGGCCGGATCAATCCGTAGCCGCGCCGTACCACCCCCGTCGCTTCATCCAACACCGGACGATTCAGCGGATGCGCCATTGCGGCGATCAACTTCGCCGCCGAATCGCGCGGCAGTTGCGTATCCGCATCCAGCGTGATCACATACCGCACGCCCGCGAATCGCGACTGATCGCCCAGCGTTACATCGAATCCATTGCCGCGGCCCAGCAGCAGGCGGTTCAGCACATGGATCTTCCCGCGCTTGCGTTCGTACCCGATCCATTTCCCTTCGCTCGCATTCCACTCGCGCCCACGATGGAACAGGTAAAACGGACCGCGTCCCTCCGCTCCATACCGCGCATTCAACCGTTCGATCCCTTTTACGCAAACTTCCAGTACGGAATCCGCTTCCGTCTCATGATCCCGGGCGTCCGGAAAATCAGTGAGCAATCCGAACAAAAGATTCGGATCGCGATTAGCCAGATAACGGATCTCGAGATCTTCCACTAACCGCGCCGCCACCTCGCTCGACAACACCAGCGACGGAACCACCACCATCGTCTCGCAGGATTCCGGAATTGCATCGGAGAACTTCAGGCTCGGCATGGCCTGCGGTTTCACCACGTAGCTGATGATCGAGTTGACGATCTCCAGCGCGGCTTGACTGATGGGAATTGCGAGCAATGCCCAAATCCAAACCGACATGCCCCCCGCCAGCCGCTCGAATCCGAAGCCGAGCAGCGCCGCCACCACCACCAGCCCTGACGCGTAGGTCACACCCGGCCACCGCTGAACAGCGAGCGATGCTACCGCCCGCAGCGACCGCCCGCACCCGGCTGCTCTCGAAAACTTTGCCGCCCCCGCCCCGATCAAGTGATACCCAACGTGAGCCGTGATGTCGCCCGCGCCATTCGCCGATGCTCCCGCACCAGCCGCGTCCACCGCCGCTTCCGCCACCTCCGCTTCCGTCCGTCCCGACCAGCGCGCCAGCTTCTCCACTCTCTGCCGATACCGGTCCCGCGTATCGAAATCCATCTCCGCATACACGCCCGCTGGATCCGCGCGCAACACCGCTTCCACCCGCGAAACGGACTCCACAAAGTCGCGCCACGACGCACTCTCGAGCGCCCGCACCGCGCGAATCGACGCCGCCACCGTGGTCTCCGAATGCAGATTCGCGCACAACCGCTCGATCAATGCGAGCTTCAACATCGCGCCGTAGGCCCACAACTCGCGCAGCTTGAGCGACTGCTCCTCGCGCACCGCGCCTTCCAACGTCGAAAGATCTTCCGTGCACGCCTCGCCAAACTCCGTCAGATGCTTTGCAGCGATCGAATAAATCCGAGGCTCGCTCCCTGCCGCACCAGCCCTTCTCAACTTCCGCACATACCGAGCCGTCAGAGTCTCCCTGAGTTCACGTACCTGAAACGCCAGGTACGAATAATTCTCGACGATCCATCGATCCGCGCCCAGCCGCGGCCCCGCTTCGTTACGCAAGGACTGCATCCGTTCTTGCAACGCCTTCGCACACGACGCGATCCGCCCCGCGATCCCTCCGCCCCTCGATGCCGGCGCGAAGATCTCCGACCGTTCTTGTATAACCGTCGCCTGCGCGCTCATTGGTAATTCGCCGCCTGCATCTTGAAAAGTCGCGCGTATTGTCCGCCGGTCTCCACCAGATGATCGTGCGTTCCCTGTTCGCGAATCCGCCCGTCCTCTAGCACCACGATGCGATGCGAGCGACGGACCGTTGAAAATCGATGCGAGATCAGAATCACCATCTTGCCCTCGGCCAAATCCGCAAACCTTGAGAACACTTCGTACTCAGCCACCGCGTCCAGAGCCGCCGTCGGCTCGTCCAGAATCAACACCTGCGCATCGCGCAGATACGCCCGCGCCAGCGCGAACTTTTGCCACTCGCCGCCCGACAGATCCACCCCGCTCTCGAATCGCCGGCCGAGCATCTGATCCAGCCCGTCCGGAAAACGCGACAGCATCCGGTCCGCGCGGCTCTTCTTCGCAGCCGTCCACAACGCGTCGTCATGATCCAGATCCGAGATTCGCCCCACGCCGATGTTCATCCGAGCCGGCATGTCATAGCGCACGAAATCCTGAAAGATCACGCCGATCTGACTCTGCAGATGCTCCAGCTCGTAATCCCGCAGATCCACTCCGTCCAGCAGAATCGCGCCCGCGGTGGGGTCGTACAGCCGTGCCATCAATTTCACCAGCGTGGTTTTTCCTTGCCCGTTCTCGCCAACCAGCGCCAGCCGCTCGCCCGGCGCGATCCGCAGATTCAGATCGCTTAACACCAGCCGCTCCGATCCTGGATAGTGGAACGAAACATCGCGAAACTCGAATCCGTCGTGAATCGCGCGCGGCGCCGGCAGTGCGCCCGGCTTCGATAGTATGCTCGGCTGCACCGCCAGAAACGCCACCAGATCCGTTAGGAAAAGCGCTTGATCGGAAATGTGCGAAAACAGCGAGAACACCGATTGCAACTGCGTGCTCGACCCCGCGATCGCTCCGGCCAGGAACGTCAGCGTTCCGATGCTCATCTCGCCGCGCGCCGTCCGCCACACCAGAAGCGCGTATGCTCCGTAGTAACCCACCGACCCGAACGCCGACATCACCGAACCCCACCACAGCCGCTTGCGCGTCAACCGCCGGTTGCGCTGGATGATCCCGTCCGTCAGCTCCGCGTAGCGATCATGAAAATATCCGCCCAGCCGGAACATCTTCACTTCCTTCGCGCTCTCTTTGCTGGTCCCGAGAATCCGCAGATAGTCCAGCTCGCGCCGGATCGGCGTCAGGCTGTGCTGCAGCGCGTAGCCCAGAAACGCGAAGTGGCTCTCGCCCGCGAATGCCGGGATCACGCACAGCACCAGCAGCAAAAATAACCACGGCGAATACGCGATCACGCCCACCGACAACGACACCAGCGTGATGATCTCCAGCACCAGCCGGCCCATCGAGTTCAACATCCCGATGCGATCGGTCGCCTGCTGCCGCGCCCGCTCCAGCTTGTCTTGAAATGTCGGATCTTCCAGCCGCGCCAGATCCAGCTTCGCCGCGTGCCGCATCACACGCAGACTCACTTCGCGCGTAAATTCATCGGCCAGACGCGCGTCCGTGTAATCGATCGCGCGGCTGAAGAAGCTGTTCAGCACTGCTAACGCGAACGCCGCTCCCACCAGATACCACAGGATCGAGGGCATCGGCCCCGGATGCTTCACGGCGCCCACCAGCAGGTCCATGATCCATTTCGATACCGCCAGAATGCTGACCGGAATCAGCGCGCTCGCCATCCGCAGCCCCAATCCCGCGCTCACGACGCCCGGCGCCGCGTCCCAAATCAGATGTAACACCGGAGGCAAATCGTGCAGAGCCGCCAAGCGCTGCTTCCATCGGGGGGCTTTTGAATCCTGCAAGAAAATCGTCCTTCCGCGGCCGCTGTAACGGTTAGCGACAGCCGTAACGATTCTTTAGAAAGCAAGCCGAAGGCCGATGATGTTCGCCGCCGCCGCTCCGCGCGAACGCGTTGGCAACACGACTCGTTGGCGATTCCCGCGCAACCCGTCCGCCTGCCAGAGCGTCCAACATTCAATGCAAATTCTGCAAGCTCTGGGAAGTTGCTTCCGCTCTCATCTCAGAGCGCGAGGTTGCGAGCCGGCCCCGTTGCTCGCGCTGTTGACAGGACTGACGCTCATCGGGTAAACGAAAATTTCCACCTTGTTGCTCTCTTCCGGCTGCAGCGCTTTCCCCAGCCCAATCGTTTTCAGCCGCGTGTCGTCGAACTGAAAAGTCTTGGTCAAGTATTCGCGCACTCTGTAGCTCCGCGCTTCCGTTAAAGTGCGATCCTTCTCCGAATCCCCCGTCGTGCTTCCGGAAACCGCAACCACCGCGAGCCCGAATTTGTTCGATGCCAGAAACTGTCCCGCCTCGTTCAGCGTTTTCTGGTCCTTCAGCTTGGCGCTGTCGGCTTTATCGAACAGCCGCGTGCCCTCGTAAGCGAACGTCTTCTCCGGCGGCGCCATCGGCAGCCGCTCGATCCCGTACTTGGTCAGGTCTGAGGAATCTTCGTAGCCGCGCTTCTTGTAAAATCCCCGAAGGAAGAAGTTGTGCTTCAGCGCTTCCATGTTTTCATCGAACGCCGTCGCCCCCGCTGTCACTTCCTGATATGTTTTCTTGTCGTTGATCAGCGCGCCGATTGTTCCCTTGCCCTCGTTCACCTTGTTGCCGATGGACGCCAGACTCCCCGTCGCTTCCGTGATGTTCGATACAGCGCCCTTCGCCGAGTCCAGAATTTGATCGGCCTTCTTCATCAGATCCGAAACCTCGAGCGGCGGCCGGCTCCCGATCGTATCCCCGTTCTTGACGTCTCCGGATTCCTGCGACCCGAATGAAACTTCGACAAACTTATCCCCCAGCAGGCCCTCCGATTGAATCGCCGCCACCGAATCTTTCTTCACCACCCGATGCGTCCCCGTCTTCAGCTCCATCACCACCGTCACCTCGCCATCCGGCCGCCTCGGCAGAAGGATCTGCTTGATCGTTCCCTCATGGATGCCGCCCACGCGGACTTCCGCGCCGTTGTTCAATCCTGAAACGTTATGGAACTGCGCTTGCAGCCGGTAGCTCGATTGAAACAGCGTCTCCTTATTTCCGATCAGGAACACCGCCGCCGCCAGAATTGCCAGCGTCCCGACTACGAACAATCCCAATCGCAACGTCCGGTTCATGATTTCCCTCTACGCCGCATCGCTCAGGAACTGCTTCACGAACAAGTCGCGGCTCTTGCTCAATTCCTCAAACGTTCCATCCAGCAACACGCGGCCGTCCCGCAAAAAAACCAGCCGGTCGCAAAACGTCCTGGCTCCGTGAACATCGTGCGTCACCATCACGCATGTCACCCGCCGCCGCGCTTGCAAATCGCGAATCAGATTTCCGATCTCCGCCGCAGTGATCGGATCCAGTCCCGACGTCGGTTCGTCCAGCAGCAGGATTCCCGGATCCAGCGCCAGCGCCCGCGCCAGCCCCACGCGCTTTTGCATTCCGCCCGAAATCTCCGCTGGCATCTTCTCCGCGTCTCTCTCCAGGCCCACTTGCGACAACAGTTCGCGCGACTTCTCCCGCAACTTCTCCTCCGTTAGATCCGTGTGCCGCCGCAGCGGAAACGCGACGTTCTCGGCCACTGTCATCGAATCGTACAGCGCGCCTTCCTGGAAAAGGAACCCCATCTTCGTCCGCGCCTGGTTCCACTGCTCCGCTCCAAATTGCGTAGCTTCCTGCCCGTAAATCCGGATCGACCCCGCATCCGCGCGCTGCAAACCGATCAGCAGTTTCAACAGCACGCTCTTGCCGGTGCCGCTGCGCCCCAGCACCGCCAGCGTCTCGCCTTTTTCCGCGCGGAGGTCCACGCCGTTCAGCACCTTCTGTTTGCCGAACGCTTTCGATAGCCCCCGCACTTCCACAGGCGACGCGTCTTGTCCTTCATCCATTCGCTCACCCGCCCGACGGAAAAAACACCACGATCAACTTCACCAGGATCACGTCCGCTAAAATGATGAACAACGACGACAACACCACCGCGCTCGTAGCCGACCGTCCCACTCCCTCCGTCCCCCCGCGCGTCCGCATTCCTTGAAAGCACGCCACCGTGCCGATGATGAACCCGAACACGGCGGTCTTGAGCGTGGGTGGAATAAAATCCTGGAACATCACGTCCTTCAGCCCACTGTCGATAAACGCGCGCAGCGAAATCGGCTGCACCAGCATGTCCGCCACCCAGTCCATCAGAATCCCCGCGAAATCCGCCGCCAGCGTCAGCAGCGGCATCATCAGCACGCATGCCAGCACCCGCGTTGCCACCAGATATTTGTATGGATTCACCGCCGACGCTTCCATCGCGTCGATCTGCTCGGTCACCTTCATCGATCCGAGTTCCGCTCCGATTCCCGCGCCCACGCGTCCGCTCATCACCAGCCCCGTGATGATCGGTCCGGTTTCCTTGATCAGCGAAAATGCGATCACCGCCGGCAGCATCGATTTCGCGCCGAACCGCGTCAGGCTGTCGCGCGTTTCGAGCGACAACACCACTCCCGTCGCCGCCCCGGCCAGCGCCACCAGCGGCAGCGACATCGATCCGATCGAGTCCATCTGCCGCACCAACTCCCCGAACTCGAACGGACGCGTCACCGCCGCTCGCGCCATCCGCCCGCAGAACTCCGCGATTTCTCCGAACCACTCGAAGAACCCACGCATCCCCCTGGCCGCGCTCCTCCACAAACTCGCGCTTTCTCCACCGGCTGTAACCGCGGACGTAACTTCAGCCATCGCAGAATATCCTGCCGCTCGTTTGCCAAACCGCCAACCATTCGTCAGATCAGCGAGTTCGAAACATCAAGTCACCGCGAAGCGGCAAAACTTACCAGCACACTCCATAACCACGCGTTTCCCCCGCGCCTCTGTGCGAGACTAATCGGCATATGGCCCTCTGGCTTTCAGAAGCCGACGTGCGCTCATTGCTCCCGATGAACGACCTCATCGATGCCATGCAGCGCGCCCTCATCGCCTACTCCGCCGGCAAAGTGAACCAGCCCGTCCGCACCGTCATCCAAGCGCCCGGCGGCATCTTCGCATCCATGCCCGCCTATCTCGACGAACCGCGTTCGATGGGAGCGAAACTCGTCACCGTCTTCCACGCAAACGAAAGCAAAGGCCTCACCTCCCACCTCGCCACCATCCTGTTGCTCGATCCCTCCACCGGCGCCATGCTCGCCATCCTGGATGGCCGCTACATCACCGAGGCTCGCACCGCCGCGGTATCCGCCGTGGCCGCACGATTCTTGGCCCTCCCCACCGCGCGCACACTCGCCATCATCGGCTCCGGTGTTCAGGCCGGCAGCCATCTCCAGGCACTGACGCTCGTCCGTAACTTCGAAGAAATTCGCTGCTGGAGTCCCACCGCCTCGAAACGCGACGGGTTCGTGTCCTCACAGTCCTCCGCGTTCCCCATCCACGCTGCCGCAACCGCCGAGCAAGCCGTGCGCGGCGCTGACGTCATCGCTTTAGTTACCTCTTCTTCCACGCCCGTGATCGACGATGCGTGGATCAAACCCGGCGCGTGCGTTCTCTCGGTCGGCGCATGCCTCCCAACCTGGCGCGAGATGGACCCCGCGTTAGTCGCTCGCGCACGTCTGATCGTTGACTCGCGCGCCTCCGCACTTCAGGAATCCGGCGACGTCGTCCAAGGAATTCGCGAAGGTCGATTCACTGAGCACCACATCGCCGCCGAACTAGGCGAAGTCGCCGCGCATCCCGAGCTAGCTCGCACCACGGACGACGAAGTCACCATTTTCAAATCGCTCGGTCTCGCAGTGGAAGATGTTGTCGCCGCCGACCTCGCCTTCCGCCGCGCCTGTCAGTTCGGGAAAGGTTTGAAGATTGACTAAGTCCTACGACGCGGTGGTCATCGGCGCCGGCGCGTTCGGCTCCTGGGCCGCGTACCATCTCCGCAAAACTGGCCGATCCGTCGCCTTGCTCGATCAATACGGCCCCGCCAACAGTCGCGCCAGCTCCGGCGACGAATCCCGAATCATGCGCGCGGGCTACGGTGCCGATGAAATCTACACTCGCTGGGCGATGCGTTCGCGCGAACTCTGGATCGAACTCTTCGATGCAGCAGGTCAGCCTGAACTGTTCCAGCACTCCGGCGCTCTCTGGACCCCCTCGCCCTCCGATCCGCGCGGCCCGGCCACGCGCGCGGCTTTTGAAAAATGCGGAGTGGAATTCGAAAACCTCGGCATGGCCGAAATCGCCGCCCGATTCCCCCAGTTCCACTTCACATCGGAACGCATCGGAATCTTCGAGCCGCGCGCCGGAGTCCTGCTCGCGCGCAAAGCCGTAAATCAAGTCGTGAACTCTGCCGTCGGCAACGGGCTCCACTATTTCCGCGACGCCGCATCCGCCCCTACGGCCGATCGAATCAAAACCACTTCAGGCGAAGTCTTCAGCGCGGCCTTGTACGTCTACGCTTGCGGCCCCTGGCTTCCCAAAATCTTCCCCGATCTCCTCAAGAACCGCATCCGCGCCACGCGCCAGGAATCCTTCTACTTCGGCACTCCCCTCGGCAACCTCGATTTCTCCGCACCCAACATGCCCGCCTGGATCGACTTCGGCGACGAACGCTGCCCTTACATCGTCCCGGAGGTGGAGAGCCGCGGTCTCAAAATCGCCTTCGACCGCCATGGCCCCGACTTCGATCCCGACACCGGCGACCGTCTCGCCGCCGGCCTCGCCGCCGCCCGCGCTTTCGTTGCCGAACGCCTTCCCGCTCTCGCCGCCGCGCCCTTAGTCGAATCGCGCGTCTGCCAATACGAAAACACCTCCAACGGCGACTTCTTGATCGATCGCCATCCCGATTTCGACAACCTCTGGATTGCCGGCGGCGGCTCTGGCCACGGCTTTAAGCACGGGCCCGCGGTCGGCGAATACCTCACGCAACGCATCGAAAACAAAATCGCCGAGAACCCCAGATTCTCCCTGGCCGCCAAAACCGCCGACCGCGCCCGCAGCGTTTTCTGATTCCGCCAGTCACCGCCCCGCTCCAACTCGATCCGCTCACTACCCAATCACTTACCAGCTATTGATCCCGCGGTCCCGCCAAATCTCCGTTACGCTGCCGCCATGCATGCCTCTAAAAGCGACTCCGCTCGTATCAACGGCGCAAAATCTCGCGGACCGACAACTGAAGCCGGCCGCGCCCGCTCTTCCCAAAACGCACTCAAGCACGGGCTCACTTCCCAAACCCTGGTCCTTCCCTCGGAGGACCCGGCCGACTACGACGCATTGCTCACCGGCTACCTCGATCACCTCCAACCCATCGGCCTAGTCGAGCTCGACCTGGTCCACGAGATCGTCGCCGCTAAGTGGCGCCTCAACCGTATCGCTTTAATTGAAACCCGGCTCTTCACCGAAACCATCGAAGACCTCGAAGACCGCTCGCCCCGCTCGCTCACGCCCGTCCAAGCCCTCACCGGCGCGTTCGAGCGTCTCGCCAATCACAATTCGCTCACCGTCCTGCACCGCATGGAATCGCGACTAGTCCGCTCCTATTCACGCGCCCTTCGCGATCTCCTCCAGCTGCAGCGTCTCCGCGACCAGCCCAACGGCGCCCTGCCGAATCCCTCACCCGACGAAAACGAAATTTGCAAAAACGAACCCAACATCCCTCCACCCACCAACGGCTACCTGGCCGACTCAGTTGAAACTCGCCCTGCTACCCTGGCATCTAACAACCGAGTGACCGGGGATGCCTCTAGAAATCAAATCTCACGAAACCGAAGGTGTAGTGATTCTCGACTTGTCGGGTCCGCTGACACTGGGCCCGGACGATGCCACCCTGCGCCAGGCGTTGCAATCCACGCTTGATGCCTGCAAAACAAACGTCGTCCTCAATCTGAATGACGTCTCTAAATTGGATACCGCCGCGGTGGGAACGCTCACTCTGTGGGCGCGAAGATATCAAAACGCCGGCGGCCGCCTCGCGCTCCTCAATGTCCTCCCCGCGCATGCCGCCTTGCACGATGTCCTGAAACTCGACACGATTTTCGGCGCCTACGACGACGAGCTCGATGCCGTGAATAGCTTCTTCCCCGACCGCGCCGTTCCTCACTACGATCTCCTCGAATTCCTCAAGGAAGAATCCGAGCGCAAAGCATCCGTACACCCCGATCGCGATACCGAAATCGAACCGGCATGAGCACTAAACCGCCACTCTCCGAATACCGCCGCAAGCGCGACTTCGATGTCACTCCCGAACCCTCCGGCCGCCCTGCGCCCGCATCCAAAAAGAAGCTCGATTACGTCATTCAGAAACACGACGCCTCGCATTTGCACTATGATTTTCGCTTGGAATGGCGCGGCGTCCTGCTCTCCTGGGCTATCCCCAAAGGCCCTTCGCTCGATCCTTCCGTGAAGCGCCTCGCAGCCCAGGTCGAAGACCATCCCGTCGAGTACGGCTCGTTCGAAGGCGTCATTCCGGAAGGCGAATACGGCGGCGGCACGGTCATGCTCTGGGATCGCGGCACCTGGACTCCCGAAGTCCCCGATGTTGATGCCGCCCTCGCAAAAGGCGAACTGAAATTCACCCTGCACGGCACAAAGCTCCGCGGCTCCTGGGTCCTCGTCCGAACCAAACTCGGCAGCTCCAGGAAACCGCAATGGCTGCTCATCAAACATCGCGACCAATACGCGTCCTCCGAAGACGTCGAAACGTTGAAGCCCCGCTCGGTCGCATCCAAACGGCTCATGGTCGGCATTGCGCGCGATGCTGACGGCAACGTCGAAAAAGCCGCCAAAGCCGACGCGCCTCCCACTTCCCGTTGACCGATCGCATCCCGTTCCGCGTAAAGCCGATGCTCGCCACCCTGGTCCGCGAGCCGTTCGATCGCCCCGGCTGGGTCTACGAAGAGAAATACGACGGCTTCCGCATCCTCGCCTATAAAGAAGGCCCCCGCGTCACGTTGCTCTCGCGCAACACGAAAGATCGCACCACGACTTTCCCCGCCATCGCCCGCGCCGTCGCACAACTCGTGCCGCGCACTCTCTTGCTCGATGGCGAAGTAGTCGCCTTCGATCGCCGCGGCGTCTCCCGCTTCCAGCTTCTACAGAACCTCGGCGCCGAACCTAAGTACGCCGTCTTCGATTGCCTCTACCTCAATGGCCGCGACCTCAGAAAGCAGCCGCTCACCGAACGCCGCGCCGCGCTCGAACAACAGATCCCCAAATCCGGCACGCTCTTCACCTCCGCGCGCCTCTCTGACGATGGCCTCAAAGCCTATCAGTCCGCCAAGCGCAAAGGACTCGAAGGAGTCCTCGCGAAAGACGCCGCAGCACCCTATCGCGAAGGGCGCTCCAGCGACTGGCTCAAGTTCAAAGTCCACCAGGAAGACGAATTCATCATCGTCGGCTACACCGCGCCCGCCGGATCGCGCAAACATTTTGGCGCACTCCTGTTAGCCGCCCACGACGATGGCGGCCCGCTCCGCTTCACCGGCAAGGTCGGCACCGGCTTCACGCAAACAACGCTCGCCCAGCTCCACAAGAAATTCCAACCACTCATCCGTTCGAAACCCACCGTCGCCGATCCGCCGCGCGAGCGCGACATCACCTGGCTCGCCCCACAACTGGTCGCTCAAATCTCCTACGCCGAATGGACCGCCGATCGCAAACTCCGCCAACCCGTCTTCCTCGGTCTGCGCGACGACAAGCCCGCTAAAGAAGTCACCGTGCCGGAGGCCCAATGACCGCTATCACTCATCCCGACAAACTGTACTGGCCTGACGACGGCATCTCCAAACAAGACCTAGCCGATTTCTACACCGCCGTTTTCCCCAAGCTGAAACCCTACGTCGTCGACCGCATGCTCACCATGGAGCGTTGCCCCGACGGCATGCTCGGCCAGTGCTTCTACCAAAAGGAAGCGCCGAAAGGCCTTCCCACCAAAACCATCCGCCACAAGAATCGCGACGTCAACTACATCGTCGGCGGCTCGCTCGAAACCCAACTGGCGATGGTGAATCTCGGCTCCATCCCCGTCCACATCTGGGGAAGCCGCGCCGATTGCGAACGCCAACCCGACTGGATGGTCTTCGACCTCGATCCCAGCAGCTCAGAATTCTCGAGCGCCGCGAAAGCCGGCCTGCTGGTCAAAGAAGCGCTCGATCACCTCGGCCTCACTTCGTTCCCGAAAACCTCCGGCAGCCGCGGCCTCCACATCTTCGTCCCGCTCCGCCGCGGCCCCGACTTCGACGAAGTCCTCGCCTTCGCCCGCACGCTCTGCGACCGCCTCGCCGCTGCGCACCCCGACACTCTCACCGTCGAAGCCCGCATCCAAAACCGCGGAGACCGCGTCTACCTCGACTCCATGCGCAATGGCTTCGGCGCAACGGTGGTGTCCCCGTACTCCGTCCGCCGCCGCCCCAAAGCCCCCTTCTCCATGCCCCTAGCCTGGAAAGACGTCAAACCCACGCTCAACCCATCCACCTTTAACCTTTCCACCTACAAAAAGCACCTAACCAATCACGACCCCTGGCAAGATTTCTTCGCCTCCCGCCAATCCCTAAAGTCCGCCGCCAAATCCCTCAAAAGCATCTGATCCAAATCAAGCGCGTCGACATAGATACGACCGACGTTCGTTCGTGCGATCGAGGGTCGCAAAACGAGCCCTCCCTTGCGCTATACTGATTCTTAGTTCGACGTGTCGGGTCTCCGCCCGGGCCGAGGATTCAATGCCAAAACGTACATTTCAGCCAAATAATCGCAAACGGGCCAAGACCCATGGGTTTCGCGTGCGCATGAGCACGAAAGACGGGCGAGCCGTCCTGGCGCGCCGCCGCGCCAAAGGCCGCCATAAACTGACCGTCAGCGACGAGCGGGCCGTCCGGGAAGGCTGAGTTCTCTCTTCCGCCTACGCACAATGTGGCTGCCGCAATCCCCGAAACAAAAGCTCACTCGCTGCGTTTTCGGAAGAGCAATCGGATTCTGAGAACTTCTGACTTTCAGCGGGCGTATACCCAAGGGAAGCGCATTGCAGGCCAATATTTCACCGCGTTTTGCATCAAGGTCCCCCTTAACCAGGGACCGCGCTTCGGATTCACCACCCCCCGCGCGCTCGGCAAAGCCGTCGTTCGGAATCGCCTGAAGAGACGCCTACGGGAAATGCTTCGACTTCGCCTCGCAGAATTCGCCCCCGAATGGGACATCGTGATTAACCCGCGCCGCGCCGCCTCCGCCGCAACGCCGGTCGACCTGGGCCGTGAACTGGATCGCCTCATCGCACAATGCGCAAAACTGTAATTGCAATCCTGCGTGTGTACAAACGCTTTCTTTCGCCGCTGTTGCCCTCGGCCTGCCGCTTCCATCCCACCTGCTCTGAATACATGATAGACGCGGTCTCGAAATACGGCGCCGCGCGCGGCATCTGGCTCGGAACGCGACGCCTGCTGCGCTGCCATCCTTTCCATGAGGGAGGCTTCGACCCGGTCCGCTAAGGACGCACCACCATGGCCGCGACGCCCAATAAACCAACCTCGACCGATCCGGTAAGTCCTCCGCCGCCGGACAAGCCGAAAAAGCAGCTCTCCATGGAGATTCGCCTCCTCATCGCGTTTCTCCTGATGGGTCTCGTTCTCTTTCTCACGCCCTACATATATAAAGCGCCTCCGCCGCCTAAGCCTGTCGCCACTCCCAAGCAGGCCCAGCAATCAGTCGCCGCAACCGCGCAATCTGCCGAACCCGCGAAGCCCTCACCCGCTGCCGCCGCACCCGCGCCCTCTGCGCCAGCGCCCGGACAAATCCGCGCCACCGCCGAACAGCTCTACACCATCGATACGCAGATCTACCACATCGTTTTTTCGAACCACGGCGCCAGCCTCCGCAGCTTCGTCCTCAAGAAATACAAAGACCGCAACGGAAAACCGCTCGAGCTCGTGAACACCGCCAGCTTCACCAAAGCCGTGCCGCCGTTTTCGCTCGCTCTCCCCGACGAACAGGCGCAGAATGCTCTCAATTTCGGCTACTACGTCGCGAAGCCCGACCCCGACAACCTCGGCATCCAATTCGAATTCTCCGATGGCGTCAACTACGCGAAGAAAATATTCCGCTTCACGCCCAACGGCTATTTATCGCAAGTCACAACCGAAGTAACCCACAATGGCGCGCCAGCGGCGCACATGATCTCCTGGCGCGGCGGCTTCGGTGACGCGGCCGTTCTGAATCGCACCGGCGACCGCCAGGCCGTCGTCTACGATCTCCATGCCCCCAGCAAATTTCTCGGAATCCCGATCGGCGAAGGCACGCTCGTCACTAAAGCCGCAAGCTCGGTGAAAGACGGCCCCCAAACTCTGACCGGCGATTTCTCCTTCGCCGGTATCGACGACAAATACTTCGCCTTCGTTTTCCTGCCCAAGGACAACACCTCGATTAGGGAGAAAGTCGTCAAGGACGATGCGCCCGCCGAGCCCAACGGCAAGGATGAGATGCAGGTCGGCGTCGAAATCGGCGGCGACAGCGTCAATCATTTCTCCACGTTCGTCGGCCCCAAGGACGTCGATCTCCTGCGCGTCGTCGACCCCAAGCTCCAGCAGCTCACCGATTGGGGAACCTTCGGCGTCATCGCCAAGCCCACCTTCCTCGCCCTGCACTGGCTCAACGACAACATCACGCGCAATTACGGCTGGGCCATCATATTAATGACGGTCCTCATCAACCTCGCCGTCCTGCCGCTGCGCTTCTCCAGCATGAGATCCCAGCGCAAAATGCAGGGCCTTCAGCCCAGGATCGCCGCCATCAACGCCAAATACAAAGGCCTCAGCATCCGCGATCCCAAGAAGGCCGAGCAGAACCAGGAGATCATGGATCTCTACAAGAGCGAAGGCGTCAACCCCATGGGCGGTTGCCTTCCCATGCTCATCCAGCTCCCGCTTATCTACGCGTTCTACAAGGTTCTCGCCGTCACCATCGAGCTGCGCGGCGCGCACTGGCTCTGGGTCACCGATCTTTCACAGCCTGAGCAGCTCGCCATCCGCGTCCTTCCGGTCATCATGATCATCACGCAGTTCATGCAGCAGCAGATGACGCCTTCGCCTGGAATGGATCCCAGTCAGGCGAAAATGATGAAGTTTATGCCGCTCATGTTCGGCTTCATTTTTTATAATATGGCCGCTGGCGTGGTGTTATACTGGCTGACTAGCAACGTCGTAGGAATCGCGACCCAGTGGATGATCAACAAAACGATGCCTCCCCCGCCGGCTCCGGTAGCGAAGCTCGCGCCCAAGAAGAAAAACTAGGCCGGCATCCCGTGCAAGAATCCAATCCAGCAGAAGCTGTCAAGTACACCGTTGCCGAAACGGGACCTCAAATCGAGGAGTTTCTCGATCTCATTCTCGACGACATGAACCTCGACGTCGAGTACGAGATCCTCGACGGCGCGCACACGCATCCCGACCTCGAAGATCCCGATATTCTGGTGAAATTTTCGGGCCCCGACGTCGACCTGATGCTCGGCAACAAGGCCGAAGTGCTGCTCGCGCTCGAGTTCCTCACCATGGAATCGCTCGATTTTCCGGGCGACCACCACTCGCGCCTGTGCTTCGACGCCAACGACTATCGCCTCCTGCGAATCGAGGAACTCCGCCTCAGCGCCGCTACCGCCGCCGAGCGCGTCAAGAAAACCGGCCGCCCATTCCACTTCAGCCCGATGAACAGCCGCGAACGCCGCATCATTCACTTGAGCCTGCGCAATGAAACCGAAATTCGCAGCGAGAGCACCGGCTCCGGCCCGTTCCGCCAAGTTGTAGTTCTCCCGATCGGCATGCCGCTGCCCGAACCCATCCGTCCTCCGCGTCCTCCCGCTCCAGGACAAGAGGGCGATCGCCGCGACAGGTTCGGTGGAGGGAGAGGCGGACCGCGCGGCCGTAGATCCGGGCCCCCGCGCCGCGGCGGCGGCGGACGCCGGCCGTAGCCCGCAATTCCGCTTTGATCCTCACAACCAGTGCCGAACCTCGACGATAGCATCGCCGCCGTCGCGACCCCGTCCGGCCGCTCCGGCCTCGGCATCGTCCGCCTCTCCGGTAAATCCGCGCTCGACATCGCCCAAAAGATCCTCCACCCCATCCCCGCGCTCCGACCCTGGACCGCCCACCTCGCCAACCTCACCGACGACCACGGCCACCCCATCGACCAAACCATCGTCACCTACTACGCCGCCCCGCGCTCCTACACCGGCGAAGACTTGATCGAAATCTCCTGCCACGGCTCCCCCGTCGTTCTTCGCTTTTGCCTCGACCGCCTCTGCGCCGCCGGCGCCCGTCTTGCCCAGCCCGGCGAGTTCACGCTCCGCGCCTATCTCAACGGCCGCATAGATCTTCCGCAAGCCGAGGCCGTGCGCGATCTCATCGAATCCACCACTCTGTATCAAGCTCGTGTCGCTGCCCAACAAGTGGAAGGCTCCGTCTCCCGCCGCATCCGCCCCATCAAGGATCAGCTTCTCGAACTGATCGCTCTGCTCGAAGCCGGCATCGATTTCGCCGAGGACGACGTCAGTGTCGCATCGCCCGAAGAAATCATCATTCGCATCGACTCTATCGAAGAAGAGCTCTCGGCCCTGATCGCGACCTTCGACTACGGTAAGCTGGTCCACTCCGGCATCACGCTCGCCATCGTCGGCCGCCCCAACGTTGGCAAGAGCAGCCTCTTCAACCGCCTCCTCGAACAGGACCGCGCCATCGTCACCGAGATCGCCGGCACCACGCGCGACACCGTCTCCGAAGTCGCGGCCATCTCGGGAATCCCCGTGAAGTTCGTCGACACCGCCGGCATCCGCGCCGGACAGGACATCGTCGAAACCCTCGGCATCCAGCGCAGCTACCAAGCCATGGCCGATGCCAACCTCACGCTGGTCGTCCTCGATCTCTCGCAACCCATCGGCCCCGAAGATCTCGCTCTCATTGAGCGCGCCAAGTCTCAAGGCCGATACATTCTGGTCGGCAACAAGTCCGACTTGCCCCTACAAGCCAATCCACCTGAATCCTTCACGCTGGTCTCCGCCATCACCGGCGCGGGCATCCACCAGCTCCGCGCCCAAATCGCACCAGCCGCCTCACGCGAACAGGAATCAGGGTTCATCACCAGCATCCGCCACGCCCAGCTGCTGCGCGAAAGCGTCGAAGCTCTCGGCCAGGCCCACAAGGCCGCCGAGCTCACCATTCCGCACGAGATGCTCCTGCTCGATCTGTACGCCGCGCTCCGCCCTATCGACGCCGTCACCGGGGCCACCACCGCCGACGATATCCTGAACCGTATCTTCTCCACGTTCTGCATCGGAAAATGAGTCATGCGCGAGATCGAGTTCAAAGTTCCGCCCGATTGCAACTTCGCCCGAGCCGAGCCGCTGATCGAAAAGGCGTGCGCGGAGCACGGCTTGCTGGCGGCCATGAAGGGATCACTCGCCACCTACGCTGGTTCCGTGCATTGGCACTACAAACAACCGAAGCAAAAGGGCACCCTCGAACTGACGCTGCTCCCCGCCGAGCGGCGCATCTGGGCGCAAGTTCACACCAACCGCGCAGCCCCCTGGATCGACGAGCTCCTGCCGCGGATCCAAGGCGATATCGAGAAAGCGCTCGAAGCCGCTGCAAACGGCTCCCGCCGACGTTTACAATGAGTGCAGATTGATGCGTCCGCTGTTCATCGCCGTCCTTCTCGCTCCCGCGCTCCTGCTCGCGCAGCAGCCCTCTCAATCCTCCTCTCAACCGCAGGGCCAGCTCGACGCCAACGAAGCGCTCTTCACCGTACTCGCTGCGCACGATGCTGCGGGCTTCGGCGCGGATCTCGATTCCACGGCAAATTCACCCGTCCGAAAACAGGTTCGCGATCTGCTCACCGCGCGCCGCCTCGATTCACTCGCCGATCTCAAGCGATTCTTCGCCGACCACCATCTCCCCGACCCCGGCGCCGAATTGAACCAGTACATATCCTTCGCCCTCACAGTCGAAGGCGTACCCAGCTTCCGCTCCCGCCTCCGCCCCGAGGAACTCCCGCCCGATGTCCGCAACCTGGAGGGACTCAACGCCAAGATTGCCGACTTCTATCGCGAAGCCGGCATCGCCAGCCTGTGGCGCCAATTCCATACCGACTACGAGCGCGTTCTCTTCGCCTATCATCCCGGAGTTACGCAGGCGCTGCTCGAAGTCAACGGCTATCTCCGCAATCCCACCAGCGGTTTTCGCGGACGGCGTTTCCAGGTCTACATCGACCTGCTCGCTCCACCCAACCAGGTCCAAACCCGCAGTTACAAAGACGACTATTTCGTGGTCGTAACGCCATCCGCCGAACCGCAAGTCGATGAAGTCCGCCACGCCTACTTACATTACCTGCTCGATCCTCTCGCGCTACGCTATTACGACACCTTGGATCACCTGAAGCCGCTGGCCGATTTTGCCAACCCCGCGCCCGCGCTGGACGATTCTTACAAAAACGATTTCTTGCTGCTCGCCACCGAGTGCGTGATTAAGGCCGTCGAAAGCCGTCTGGCTCACACCGCGAAGGAGCGCGACGCTCTGGCCGCGCAAGCCTTCAGCGAAGGTTTCATCCTGGTCCCCGCGTTCGCTGAGAATCTCGCGCTTTATGAAAAGCAAGAACAGGCCATGAGCCAGTATTATCTCGATCTCGTCGGGCAGGTCGACTTGGCGCGCGAAGATAAGCGCCTCGAGAAAGTTCAGTTCGCAAAACGAGCTCCGGTGAAAATTGCCAAAGCGCCGCCCCCGCCCGCCGCACCTGTGCTCACTGGCGCTGACCGGCTGCTCGCCGACGCCGAAGATCTCTACCGGCAACGCGACCTGCCGCAAGCGCGCGAACGCTATCTCAAAGTCCTCGACCAGACCGATAACAAGACGCAGCACGCCAAGGCCTACTACGGCCTCGCGCGCATTGCCGCGCTGCAAAAGGATCCCGAGCTTTCAGAAAAGCTGTTCCAGAAGACCCTGGAACTTGAGCCCGACACGGAAACAAAATCCTGGGCATACTTATATCTAGGCCGGCTGGCGGACGCCGCCGGCGAGCGTGACGAAGCTGAGAAGGACTACCGTGCCATCCTCGCCATCGATGGTGCGCCGGCCTCGGTCCGCGAAGCGGCTCAAAAGGGACTCGCCCAGCCGTTTCAGCGATAATTTCAATTTAGGAGCATCCATGAGTACTCGATCCCACAGCCTGCTCCGAGCGGGCTTTTCTTTGGCACTGGCCTCCACTCTTCTCCTGGCCCAAAAGCCGAAGTCCAACAAAGAGGTCGCCGCTATCAACGCGATCAACGCCGCCACCACCGTCGACGGCCGGCTCGCCGCCATCGACCATGTCCTCACCAACTTCAAAGACACCGAATTTAAGCCCATGCTGTTGCAGATGGCGCTCCAGCTCGAAGCGCAGAAGGGCGACTACCCGCAGGTGATGTCTTACGGCCAGCGCATTCTTGACTCCGATCCGAAGAACGCCAACGCGCTGATCACCATGGCCGCCGAAACCGCTCGCAGAACGCGCGAGTACGATCTCGACAAGGAAGAGAAACTCGCCAAGGTAGACAAGTGGGCCAAGGATGGTATCGAGTCTGCCAAGACCGCTCCGAAGCCGCCTGGAACTTCCGCCACCGACGCCCAATGGGACGATCAGCGCAAAGATATGCAGGCCCAGGGATGGGAGGCGCTGGCTATGGCGGCCGCCGTCCGCAAGAAGACCGACGAAGCGATCGCGGATTTCAAGCAATCGCTCGCAACTGGCGCGACTCAGGATCCCGCCACGTTGCTGCGCTTGGGCCAAGCTTACGAGGACGCCGGCAAGTTCGACGATGCCAACGATGCTTTCGACAAGGCTGCCACTTCACCCACCGCCAACTCGCAAATCAAATCCGTAGCCGCCTCGAAAAAAGCCGAAGTGGCCAAGCTCAAGGCCTCGGGCGCCAAGCCGGCGTCCGCGGCGCACTAAATCCGATTAAGCCATGAGCGCGGCGCCGGCGGAGCTCGAAGAAATTCTCGGCTATCGCTTCGAGCATCCCGATTTGCTGATCCGCGCTCTCACACACCGCTCGTCAGTCCACGAGAAAAATCCCGGCGGCGCTCTTTCCGATAACGAGCAGCTCGAGTTTCTGGGCGACTCGATTCTCGGCTTCCTCATGAGTGACATGCTTCTCCTCAGCCATCCGGATTTTCCCGAGGGCCGCCTGTCCAAGCTCAAGGCGCACTTGGTGAGTTCTTCGCATCTGCATGCAGTGGCCGTGAAAATGGGCCTGGGAAGCCATCTGCGCCTGGGGCGCGGCGAAGAGTTGAGCGGCGGCCGGGAGAAGAAAGCGCTGCTCGCCAATGCGCTCGAGGCCCTGATCGCGGCCGTATACTTGGACGGTGGGATTGGTCCGGCGCGCGATTTCGTGGTCCGGCACGTCGCCGCCGATGCGGAGATTTCGCTGGCCGACCTCGGCGTCACCGATTACAAGAGCGCCCTCCAGGAAAAGGCGCAGGCGCTCAAACTTCCGCAGCCGCGCTACTCCATCGTCGAGGAGCGCGGGCCGGAGCATGCTAAGACGTTCTTGGTGGAGGCGCGCGTGGGACGGGAGTGGTCCAGCCGCGCCGAGGGGCTGTCGAAGAAGAGCGCCAGCCAACGCGCCGCGCAAGACGTACTGCGCCAGCTGAACGAAAGCTGATTATTTTTTCGCCGCGGCTGCCTCGGCCTTCGAGCAGGCGCCGGGCGGCACGCTTCTCTCCGGTTCTCCCTTGATGCCCGTCTTGTTGAGGATGATTATGTCGACGCGCCGATTTTTCTGCCGGCCTTCCGCGGTTTTGTTGTCGTCCACCGGCGAAGTGTCGGCGTAACCGGCGATCGAGAGCTGATCTTTGCAGACGCCGAAATTGGTCAGGAGCTCGAGCAGCGAGATGCTGCGCGCTGCCGAAAGCTCCCAGTTGCTGCGGAATCGCGAGTTGTGGATGGGTAGTGCGTCGGTGTGCCCTTCCAGGCGCACCGGGTTGGGGATTTCCTTGATCGCCGCCGAGATTTTGCGAATGCTTGGGTACGTTTCTTCCGCGATCACGTCTTCGCCGGAGGGAAACAGCGCCGCTTGCGTGAAGCTGATCGTAAGCCCGCGCAGTCCCATGCTGAGCTGCAGTTTGCCGCTCTTGATTTCCTGCTCCAGCTCTTTGGTCAGCACCTGCAGCGAAGGCAGCAGCTCGGCGAGTTCGTCCTTGGAAGGCTCCGAAGCGCTTGGAGCGATGGATTTGTTGGCCCCTCCTGGACCCTTCCTCTGCGCGTTGCCTTGCCCTTTGTCATTAACGGTGCCGCCCAGAATCACGCTCACAACGCTTTTGAACGACGGGCCTTCGAGTGCTTCTTTCACCGAATCCGATACCGCCTTGGCCTTGTTCTTGTCGGTCTGAGAGGTGGCGAACATGACCACAAAGAAAGCGAACAACAGTGTGATGAAATCGGCGTAAGAGACCAGCCAGCGTTCGTGATTTTCATGCGCTTCGTGCTTCTTGCGTGCCATGTCCCTTCAACCTTTGGCGGGCG